>LGVF01061678.1_pt1 | contig 12602 bp, 11 predicted proteins | sample 469901 | NCBI WGS metagenome assembly LGVF01 (sample SAMN03893561, study PRJNA290197) | marine sediment metagenome | material: sediment; isolation source: combined push core samples #3730, #5133, and #5579 collected at Hydrate Ridge | place: Pacific Ocean: Hydrate Ridge | reverse complement strand
GGAATAGAGGATCTATTTGATGTCATTGTAGATGGATATAGTGTAAAAAATACTAAACCCGCTCCAGATATATTCTTATTTGCGGCGAAAGAATTAGGAGTAAAGCCAAAAGATTGTGTAGTAGTAGAAGATGCAGAAGCAGGAATTGATGCTGCTCTGGCAGGTAATATGCTGACTATTGGCATTGGTCCGGAGGAAAGGGTAGGAAAAGCTCGATATCGCTTTGAAAAAATTGGAGATATTACACTAACTAAATTATTAGAAATTGTGAATTTTTAAATAAATAATAAGTTAAACTTACTAATATTTCTCTCTCTTTCTTCATCTTTTAACTCAGTTTTTCTCCAGAAAGTCTTAATAGCTCAAATTAAATTTTTAGATAATAATTAATTTATGTGAATTTTATTAGTAAATAAAATTTTTTCTAAAAATATTTTTAAAAGGAGCTCTTTAGGAGTATAATTGTTTTATGTGAAAAAAGGAGTAAGAGATGAAAATGAAAAATTACGATACTTTTATAATGGGTCATATCTCTATTGATGAAAATATATATCAGGGAGAAGCTGTAAAAGAAATTGGAGGGGCAGTGTTCTATTCATCCTGTGCTTCCCATGCTATCGGTCATAAAACTGGCATCTTGACTAAATTATCCTTCCGAGATAAAAATTGTTTAGAAGAATTTACCATTCCTAAAGAAGATATTTTTGCCCTAAACTCAGAGAATACCACTTCCATCAGAAATATTTATCATAGCGCAGATAGAGAAAGAAGAACCTGTACTGCTCTATCAGTTGCCGACCCCTTCACAATTGAAGATATCCCTAATAATATTGATTCTCAGATATATCATTTTGCCGGTCTCATCTCGGGGGAATTTGATAGTGAAACAATAAAATTTCTGCACAATAGAGGAAAAATTGCCCTGGATGTTCAAGGTTTTTTAAGGACTGTGGGGGAAAATAAAGAGATGGTCTTTAAAGATTGGAAAGAAAAGAAAGAATACCTTCCTTATATTGATTATCTAAAAACTGATGCAGCTGAAGCTGAAATCATGACCGGGACAAAAGATAGGAAAATGGCAGCAGAAATGCTCTTTAGGTGGGGAGCCAAGGAAATTATGATTACTCATAATAAAGAAGCACTAATTTATAATGGGAAAAAACATTATACTTGTCCCTTAAAACCTCGAAATCTTTCAGGTAGAACCGGCCGGGGCGATACTTGTTTTAGTACTTATATCACCGAAAGGTTAGATAAAGATATTGAAAGTGTCTTACTTTTTGCAAGTGCATTAGTTTCATTAAAGATGGAAAGACCCGGTCCTTTTACAGGAACCAGAGATGAAGTTGAGGATTATATAAAAAAGTTTTATTAATTATATAGTAATTTAATAAAGCAAAAGAAAGGTAAAAAAATGAAACATTCTGAATTTGAATTTAAAACTTTTGATGGATTATCTCTCTTTGGTCAAAGTTGGCAACCGGAAGACCGGCCTCGAGCAGTGGTTTGTTTGGTTCATGGATTAGGAGAACACAGTGGACGCTATGTCCATGTAGCTGATAGTTTAGTTCAAGCAGGTTATACTTTAATTTCTTTTGATTTCCGCGGACATGGTAAATCTGGGGGTCCGCGTGGTCATATCCCTTCTTATGAAGCACTAATGCAAGATATTTCTTCTTCACTGGAGGTTGTAAATAAGCAATTTCCTCAATTGCCCTCTTTTCTTTATGGTCATAGTTTAGGTGGTAATTTAGTTCTTAATTATGTTCTTCGTCGTCAATCACATCTTAAGGGAGTAATTGCTACTGACCCCTGGCTTCGTTTAGCTTTTGAGCCTCCTCGTTTTAAAATTATTTTAGCCCAAATTACTAATTACATCTGGCCTTCATTTTCCCAGAAAAACGGTTTGGACACCAAAGTTCTTTCTCGTGACCCCGAAGTAGTCCACGTTTACGAAAATGACCCCCTAGTCCATGACCATATCTCATCCCGGATGTTTATCGGTATCTATCAATCAGGATATTGGGCATTGGAACATGCTTCAGAATTTTCTATTCCTCTTCTACTTATGCACGGGGGAGATGATAAAATAATCTCTGTTAAGGCAAGTCATGAATTTGCTAACATGAAAACCAAAAATTGTACTTTAAAAATTTGGGATGGTCTTTATCACGAAATTCATAATGAACCGGAAAAAGAAGAAGTCTTCAAATTTTTAATAGACTGGCTTGATAAGGAAGTATCGAAATGATGTAAAATCAGAAGAGTATAGAGCTCGATGGTTTTAGAAATAGCTATCAATTATCGAAAAAAGAAATGAGATATAAAAAATGAATTCAATATTAGCGGTAGGATTATTATTAGTAATCGGATTCTTTGGTGGTCTTATAGCCAGAAAGTTTAAACTCCCTACTATTAGTGGATATATTATTATAGGAATGGGTTTAAGTGTATTTAATATTATTCCCAAAGAACTAACCAATGGAGACTTGAGTGTAATTGTGGAAATTAGTTTAGGGATTATTGGTTATTTAGTGGGGGGCTCTCTTAATTTAGGAATATTAAAAAGATTTGGGAAGCAGATTGTAATAATTACCTGTTCTCAATTAATGGGGGCATGGATATTAGTCACCACATTATTGGCTTTTCTAACCCCTTTTATTATTAAATTTGCCATCCCCAATCCCGATTTTTATCAAACTTACCTCCCTCCGGCTATAGTGATTGGTGCCATCTCCTGCGCTACTGCCCCAGCAGCTACTATTGCCATAATTCGGGAGTATAAAGCAAGTGGTCCTTTAACCAGCACTCTACTTGCAGTTATTGCTATAGATGATGCTCTTTGCATAATTGCTTATGCTTTGGGGTTGAGTGTGGCAGAAGTATTAACCATCGGCAGTCTTAGTAATATCTCCTGGCTTAGAGTAGTAATGGTACCGGCATTAGATATAGGGGGAGCTATATTATTAGGGATAGTCTTGGGGTTTGGAATGACCTATTTAATTCGTTTTGCTAATACAAAAAAGAGATTATCAGTTATTGTTTTAGGAATAATCTTATTATGCGTAGGCACGGCAAAAATTTTAAATATTTCCAGTATTTTAGCAAATATGATTATGGGTTTTGTGGTAACTAATAAGATAAGACCTAATGAAAATGCCTTTGAAGTAATTGACGAAATTGATGAGATAATCTTTGCTATGTTCTTTACTTTAGCAGGTGCACATTTTGATTTAGGGGTTATGAAAGAAGCGGGAATACTTAGTTTATTAATTGTTGCAAGTAGATGTAGTGGTAAATATATTGGAGCAAGAATAGGAGCTACTGTCTCTCACGCCCCTACAGTGATTAAAAAATATTTAGGATTTGGTTTGTTCCCCAAAGCAGGAGTAACTGTAGGATTAGCTCTTTTAGCCAAACAACATCTTGCTTTCTCGGGTACAGGTTTGGGAAATATAATGATAAGTGCCATATTGGCTTCAGTCATTATTAATGAATTGATTGCCCCGCCTCTAACTAAATATGCTCTTTTTAAAGCAGGAGAAGCTTCTGAGGTGAAATAATTATATTAAAATCTTCCGCCCTTCCCCTTAACCACGGGATATTTTTCGAATTAGGATCATAAATTTATCGGATAAATTTTATTTTCTCTTATCTGTCTCGCATCTAAACGGTTATCTTTAAAATTTGTTTTTGAAAACCGCTATCATTTTGATTAACTTAAAAATCTTTTCAAATATTTTTCAAAAAAAAGAAGGATTTTTTAAAAATATGTGATATTCTATAAATAGAAAAGTTTCAATATAAAGACTAAAGGTATGTATAGTGAAACAAATAAATAAGACAAACAATAATGAAAATAAATTTAAATACCCTATTCATTCAGTAGAAAATGCCTTTTCTCTCCTGGAGGCTTTAGCAGACAACGGGTTAGAATTAGGGATTGCCGAGCTTTGTAAAAAAATAGCTCTTCCTAAAGGAACGGTGCATCGCCTGCTGGGAACCCTAAAAAATCTTGGCTATATCGAACAAAATCCCCAGAATCGTAAATACTACCTCACAGTTAAAATCTTTAAATTAGGAACAGCAGTTACAGATAAAATCGGTTTAGTACAGATTATCCCTTATATGAAAGAACTTTCTCAACAATTTAACGAAACAATCAACTTGGCTATTCTGGATAGAGATGAAATTATTTATCTATATTGTGTAGGCAGTGATAATACTCTTAAATTAGATTTAAGAATTGGTTCTAATCAACCTGCTTATTGTGCCGCTGTGGGGAAAGTGTTATTAGCTTATTTAAGCGAGCAGGAGATAGATGGTTATCTGCGAAGAGTAAAATTAAAATCCTATACCCCTTACACCATTACCAGTAAAGAATATTTAAAGAAAGACCTGAAATTGATTAGAGAGAGAGGGTATAGTTTTGTAAATGAGGAGTATATGGTAGGAGTATCTTGTGTAGCTGTTCCTATAAAAGANNTTAATAGATTCTTTAATTTCTACAGCTAAAAAAATTACCATACCAGGATTTTTTTAGTATATCGTAAGAATAGCGTGGAGCGTGGAGCGTATAGCGGATAGCGTTTAGCTATAGTTATAAAAGAGAGAATTAGAATTCAGTAGACAAGTTGTAGGGGCTCGATTCATCGAGCCCGCTAATCGTAGGACGAGTGTTCCCCGTTTTCACGAGGACAAGCCCGCCTGTTAAAAAGTCTCGGGTCGGATAAATCCGATCCCCTACACTAGAAGAAATATTTTACACAAAAAAATTAGGAGGAAAAAATTGAAAGTAAAAGAAATTTTAACCGAAAAAGAAGGAGGAAAACTGTTTTTATTGGGCAACGAAGCTGCTGTCCGAGGAGCTTTAGAAAGCGGTGTTTCGGTCGTTTCCACATATCCTGGTACCCCTTCTTCAGAGATAGGAAATGTATTTTACAAAATTGCCAGGGAAGCAGGAGTATATTTTGAATTTTCCTCAAACGAAAAGGTGGCATTAGAAGTTTCTGTTGCAGCCGCAGCTGCTGGATTGCGTTCCTTTGTCTTTATGAAACATGTAGGTTTAAATGTAGCAGCTGATTCTTTTATGAGCGCAGTTTATACCGGAGTGCGGGGCGGGATGATTGTTTTATCAGCCGATGACCCTTCTATGCATTCTTCACAGAATGAACAAGACAATCGGATTATGGCTCGCTTAGCAGGGATTCCTCTGCTCGAGCCCTCCAATCCGCAAGAAGTAAAAGACCTGATGAAATTTGGATTTGAATTATCGGAACAATTTAAGATTCCCGTACTTATGCGCACCACTACCAGAATATCTCACATGAGAGGCGTAGTAAATTTAGGGACAATTATTCAAGGAAAAGAGAAAGGATACTTTAAAAAGGATCCTTCTCAATTCATAGTAGCTCCGGCATATGTGGTAAAAATGCGCAAAGAATTAATTGAAAAATTAAACCAGATTGAAGAAAAAACTGAAAATTCTCCTCTTAATAAAATAATTGATAAAGGCGGCAAAGAGATAGGAATTATCACTAGTGGTAGTACCTTTAATTACGTGATGGATGTAGTTTGCGAGAATAATTTGAAGGTTAAAATTTTGAAACTCACATTCTCTTATCCTTTCCCTGAGAAATTGGTATTAGACTTCATAAATAGTGTTGATAATATATTGGTAGCAGAAGAAGTGGAACCGGTAATGGAAAAAGATATTTTAGCCATAATAGGAAAATATAATATAAAGAAAAAAGTATATGGCAAGTTAGATGGGACCCTCCCCAGAATTTATGAATATAATCCTGATATTATCTCTTTTGGGATGGCAAAAATAGTAGATAAAGAATTAATCAAAAGAGAAAAATTTTGTACTAAACTTTCTCTGCCTTTACGGTCAGCGGTACTATGTCCCGGATGTCCCCACCGTGCAACTTATTTTGCCTTAAAGAAGGCTATAAAAAAACTGAAATTAAAAGAAGAAGAGATAATTTACTCTACTGATATAGGGTGTTATGCCTTGGGGTTGGAACCCCCCTATAAAATGGGAGATTACTGTATTTCTATGGGTTCAAGTTTAGGTATTGGCTGCGGGTTTTCTAAGGCAACCAACCAGAAAGTAATATCTTTTATCGGAGACTCAACCTTCTTTCACGCCGGCATTCCCCCTTTAGTCAACGCTGTCCATAATAGGGATAAGATTTTATTAGTAGTTATGGATAATAGGATAACCGGAATGACCGGAGGTCAAACCAATCCCGGTGTACCCGTAGATGGAATGGGTAATCCTGCTCCCGAAGTATCCATAGAGAAGATTTCTCGAGGAGTAGGTGCAGGTTTAGTAAAGACCATTGACCCGGTTAATTTAAAAGAGACAGAAGAAGTATTTAAGGAAGCCCTACAATTTAAAGGTGTAGCAGTGGTTATTACCAAACACCCCTGTGCTATGATTACTGATGCGGAAAACAGGAAAAAAGGTATAAGTGTTAAATATTCTATTAACCAGGAAGAGTGCACCAAGTGCTTAATCTGCGTGAAGAATTTTACCTGTCCGGCTATTTATATAGAAAAAGATGGCTCTGTTAATATCAACACATTATTATGCGATGGTTGTGGAGTGTGTGTTCAGGTATGTCCAAAGAAAGCGATAGAGGTGAAAAAATGAGTATGAAAAATATATATAAGATTCAGCTTATTGGAGTAGGAGGCCAGGGAACGATTAAAGCCTCTACTATTGTGGGAGAAGCAGCGATGAAAAAAGGGCTAAATGTAGTAATGAGTGAGGTGCACGGTATGGCTCAGAGAGGTGGGACTGTGGTAACCGAGCTTAAAATTGGTGAAGCACACAGTCCTCTAATTGAAGAGGGCGCAGCGGATTTATTGATTGCCTTTGAACCGACAGAAGCTCTAAGGGCTTTGAATAAAATGAATGAAGAATCTTTTGTTATAGTAAATAGTTCTCCCATTGTACCCTTTACTGTTTCACTCGGTATTTCAGAATATCCTGAGCTATCTTTTGTCTTTGAAGAATTGAAAACCAAAATAAAGAGTTTATTAATAATTGATGCCCAGAAAATAGCTAAAGAAGCAGGAAATATTATCTCGGAAAATATGGTTCTGCTCGGAGCAGCAGTTGCTACTCCTGAATTTCCAATAGATAAGGATTTAGTTATTCAGTCTATGAAAGAAAACTTACCTCCCAAAAGTATTGAGACAAATTTAAAAGCCTTTGAAATGGGATTTAAAGAAGTAAAAATGTAGGGGTTCGATTCATCGAACCCGTTATAGAATTTTATAATATTTTAAAAAAGGAGGAAAAAGTATTGGAATTTAATGTTAATTTAAAAAAAATAAAACCTTCGGGAATTAGAAAACTGTTTGATTTAGCTCAAGGAAAAAAAGATTTAGTCAGTTTTGGGATAGGAGAGCCTGATTTTATCACTCCCATCCATATTCGGAAGGCAGCCAAAAAGGCTATGGATGAAGGCTACACTCGCTATACACCAAATTTAGGATTTCCGGAATTTAGAAAAGCTTTAGCTATCAAGTTGAATCAAAAAAATAAAATTTCGGTTACTCCTGAGGAAGTGGTGGTGACTTCCGGGGGAACTGAAGCTTTATTTTTTTCTTTTTATACACTTCTAAATCCTGGAGATGAAGTAATTATCCCTGATCCCGGTTTTGTAACTTATGAATCTCAGGTGTATTTTGCGGGAGGAACACCCATACACTTTCCTCTGTGGGGAGAAAACAATTTTCATCCCCATTTGGAAGAATTGAAGAATTGTGTTACACCCAAAACCAAGGCTATACTTCTAAATTCTCCCAGTAATCCTACCGGAGCTGCTTTTAATAAAAATGAATTGTTGGCTATTGCTCAATTAGTCCAAGAAAAAGATCTGATTGTAATTAGCGATGAACTGTATGAAGATATTGTCTATGATAATAGAAAACATATCAGTATTGCTTCTTTGCCTGGGATGAAAGAAAGAACTATTAGTATATTTGGCTTTTCCAAGAGTTATGCTATGACCGGATGGAGATTGGCTTATCTTGCTGCCCCTCTTCATTTAGTGAAAGAGATGGCAAAACTATTACAAAATACTTCCGTATGTGCAAATTCCATAGCTCAGAGAGCGGGCCAGGCAGCAATTAATGGTTCTCAGGACTGTGTTAAGGAAATGTTTACCGCATATAGTGAAAGGAGAAATGTTCTAACTAAAGGATTAAACGAAATTAGCGGATTAAGTTGTCATGCACCCGAAGGTACTTTTTATGCCTTTGTGGATATAAGCAAGACTGGTATGAGTTCAGATAAATTAGCTGTATATCTGTTAGAAGGGTATGGAGTAGTTACTGTTCCCGGCACTGCTTTTGGTGCACAAGGAGAAGGCTATATCCGCCTTTCTTTCGCTACTTCTTTAGAAGATATTAAAGAAGGGATAAGGAGAATAAAGAAGGGAATAGAAAAAATAAATTAGTATATAGTATATAGTATATAGTGAAGAAAAAGATTGTAGGATAGCGTGGAGCGTATTATTCTGACTCCTGACTTCTGGCTCCTGAATTCTATTATTCCCTTTACTATATACTAAATACTAACGACTAATTAAGGAGGAAAATATGAAAGAAAATATCTTAGTAATTAATCCGGGTTCAACTTCTACCAAAATAGCAATATTTAATCAGGAAAGAAAAGAGATTTTTAAGGAAACCATCTCTCATTCTACAGAAGAACTTACTCAATTTAAATCTCTATTAGAACAAGGTCCGGTTAGAAAAAAGATTATTTTGGATATGTTGAAAAAGAAAAATGTAGATACCGATTCATTAAAAGCGATTATAGGACGGGGTGGTGTATTAAAACCTTTGAAAGCCGGAACTTATGAGGTAAATGATAAGCTTATTTTTGACTTAAAAAACTCTGCCATAGAACATGCTTCTAATTTAGGAGGAATTATTGCCCATGAAATAGCTGAAGAAATCGATGTCCCTGCTTATATTGCTGACCCGGTATCGGTTGATGAGTTTACCGATATCGCCCGGATATCCGGGCTAAAAGGAATAGAAAGGAAATCCTTGCTTCATACTTTAAATATTAGAGCTAATGCTTTCCGTTATGCTAAAGAACAGGGGAAAAAGTTTGAGGAATTAAATCTTATTGTAGCCCATCTTGGTGGGGGGATATCTATTGCCCCCATTGAGAAAGGAAAAATTGTGGATGTGAATAATGCTAATGATGGAGGACCTTTTTCACCCGAGCGAACCGGCTCTCTCCCTAATAAAGCTCTAATCCATCTATGTTATTCTGGTAAACATTCAGAAAAAGAATTATACAAGCTTATTACTCATAAAGGCGGGCTTGTCTCTTATTTAGGCGTCAATGATGCGAGAGAAGCAATAAAGAGAATAGAGCAAGGGGACAATTATGCCAAGCTTATTTTTGAGGCAATGTGTTATCAAATTGCCAAAGAAATCGGGGCAATGGCTACAGTATTAAAAGGAAAAGTTGAAGCAATTATTCTTACCGGCGGGATATCTCATAGTGAAATTTTAGTAAACAGGATAAAAGATCGAGCAGGTTGGATAGCTTCCATAGTAGTTTATCCGGGGGAAGAAGAGATGAATGCTTTAGCCCAAGCAGTCATAAGAGTAATAAATGGGGTAGAAAAAGTAAAAACATATTCCTAAAAACAATTTTCCTATCAGTGTAATCTAATCTGTCATTGCGAGGAGTGAAGCGACGCGGCAATCCCTTGATTTGTAAGGACTTGAGATTGCTTCGCTATCGCTCGTAATGACAAATCATTGCAACATTATTAAGGAATGCTCTACTAGTTTTAATCTGTGTAATCAATATAATAGAGTTATACCAGGAGGTCCGAAGATGATAAAAAGTTTTAAAGAATTATTTGCCAATTTAAAAACTAAAGGAAAAGAAAAAATCATTGTTGCCGGTGGAGAAGATATTGAAACTTTGAAAGCTCTAAAAGATTGTTACGATTACGGATTCGGAGAAGGAATTTTAGTAGGAGATAAGGCGGAGATAAAGAAATCCATCTCTATATTAGGAGAAAGCGATTTTGTAAAAGAGATTATCGTAGCAAAAGATGATGAAGATAAAGCTCGAAAGGCAGTAGAAAAAGTAAAAGAAGGAGGGACACTCCTTAAGGGGAAGATAAAGACAGCCACCCTTTTAAAGGCAGTATTAAACAAAGAATGGGGTTTAAGAACAGGTAAAATTATTAGTGATGTTTTTGTTTTTGAAGACAAAAGAGAAAAAAATCCTAAATTGGTTTTAATGAGTGATGGGGGAGTAAATCTTAATCCGGATGTAAAGACTTTGGTCTCAATCATAGAAAATGCTGTTGAAGTTGCCCACAAACTGGGGATAGAAATTCCCAAGGTCGCCCTTTTAGCTGCAGTAGAAACTATAAATCCCGATATGGAGGAGACCATCAAGGCAGGAATGATTTCCAAAATGAATGAAAGAAAACAGATTACCGGCTGTATTATCGATGGGCCGCTGGCTTTAGATAATGCCATTTCAGAATTTGCTGCCCAGAAAAAAGGAATTGTTTCACTGGTAGCAGGTAAAGCTGATATCCTAATTGTCCCTGATATTGCAACTGGAAATATCTTTGGCAAAGCGCTTACCTATTATGCTAATTACCAGGTAGGACATACATTGGTGGGCACCAAAGCTCCGGTAATAATACCCTCACGAGCAGACAAAAGTGATGTAAAATTAAATTGCATCGCCGTTTCTATATTGTGCAGTAAGTAAGGAGGGAATCTTTATGAAATCCTATAAAAAAGAATTATGGTTCAATATCCCAGAAAGAGTAGCCTTTATCAATATTACTAATCAAATAGAAGGTGCCTTAGATGAAAGCGGAATAAAAGAAGGACTATGTCTGATTAACGCCATGCACATTACTGCTTCTGTTTTTATAAATGATAACGAAAGAGGCCTTCATGAGGATTATAAAAGATGGTTGGAAGAACTTGCTCCCCATGAACCAATCTCCCAATACCTTCATAATAGAACAGGTGAGGACAATGGTGATGCCCATCTAAAGCGACAGGTAATGGGTCGGGAAGTAGTGGTGGCAGTTACTGATGGCAAATTAGATTTCGGACCCTGGGAGCAGATATTCTATGGAGAATTTGACGGCCGAAGGCGCAAAAGAGTACTGGTAAAAATTATCGGAGAATAAAAAAACGCCAGAAAACTGTTCCCTGGCGTATTTCATAATAAAAAATTATTTTTCCTGATTGGGGTGTTTTATGTTTTTTCCATTTAATATAAACACTACTTCCTCACTTATATTGGTGGCTAAATCGGCAATTCTTTCTAAATGACGGCCAACTAAAATTAACTCTATCGCTCTTTTTATAGTTCTAGGATCCTCTATCATATAAGTTAAAAGTTCTCTAAATATTTGGTCATTTAAATCATCAACCAAATTATCTCTTTCCCCGATTCTTTTAGCCAGAAGAGAATCTTTATTTACAAGAGAATCTATCGAAGCCCTCACCATCTCTTGAGCCAATTCTGCCATTCGGGGGATATCAATTAGAGGTTTGAGCAAAGGTTGTTTTATTAATTCAAGTGTCCTTTGGGAAATATTTACCGCCTGGTCTGCTATTCTTTCTAAGTGGCTGATAATTTTCATAGCAGAAGTAATAAATCTTAAATCAACAGCCATAGGTTGTTTCAAGGCCAAAAGTTTTAAACATTGATTACTTATTTCTATCTCCAAAAGGTTAATCTCGCTATCTCGATCAATTATTTCCTTGGCTAAAGTCGAATCTCTTTCTACTAAAGCTTTTATTGATTTGGCAATAGCTTCTTCAGCCAAAGAAGCCATTTTTAATAAATTTTCTTTTAGAGCATTTAATTCTTGGTCAAATTGCCTTTCCATCTTTTTATCCTCCTTTAATGGTGACAGAGGACCGTCCCCTGTCACCCTATTAGCCAAAGCGGCCGGTAATATAATCTTCGGTAATTTTTTGACTGGGATTAGTGAAAATCTTTTCGGTCTTATCAAATTCAATTAATTCTCCCAACATTAAGAAAGCTGTCAAATCCGAAACACGAGCGGCCTGCTGCATATTGTGGGTAACAATAACTATAGTGTATTTTTCTTTTAACTTCTGAATTAATTCCTCAATCTTGGCGGTAGCGATGGGGTCTAAAGCAGAACAGGGTTCATCAAAAAGGATTATCTCAGGTTTAATAGCCAAAGCTCTGGCGATACATAATCGTTGCTGTTGCCCGCCAGATAAATCTAAAGCTGATATATTTAGCCGATCTTTAACTTCCTCCCATAAGGCAGCAGCTTGTAAACTTTCTTTTACTCGTTCCATCAATTCATTTTTTGTTTTGGAGAGACCATTGATTTTGAGTCCATACGCAACATTTTCGAAGATAGATTTAGGAAATGGATTGGGTCTTTGAAAGACCATTCCTATTTTTCTTCGAATTTCTACTACGTCTACATCTTCAGCATAGATATTTTTGTGATTAAATAAAATATTTCCTTCTATCTTTGTCCCTGAAATAATGTCATTCATTCGATTAAGAGTTCGAATAAAAGTGG
>LGVF01017284.1_pt1 | contig 12606 bp, 10 predicted proteins | sample 469901 | NCBI WGS metagenome assembly LGVF01 (sample SAMN03893561, study PRJNA290197) | marine sediment metagenome | material: sediment; isolation source: combined push core samples #3730, #5133, and #5579 collected at Hydrate Ridge | place: Pacific Ocean: Hydrate Ridge | reverse complement strand
GCCGCCCGTGACTCTCTGCGGGCAGGGGCAGTGTTACCTCTTTCGCATCAGGATGTCGGAGATTGGCCGTTTGCCGAAAACCCATGGCCGTTTGCCCTGGCTGAAAGGAATGAAAAAGGACAATTCAGTAAGGATTTTTTCGGAGCTGAGGCATTGTCGTCACTTGTCGCTGTGGAGTATACTCTGCCATTTGCCGGTTATGATCCGAGGAAAATGGTGGTATCCGACAAATCCTATGTCGCTGATGCAACCGGAGCCAGAGTCGGAACAATTCTGACCTGTGCCACAGATATGGCCATTGGCCGAGTGGAAGAGAGTATCATCAGTATAGCTACATCAGTAGAAAACGGAAAACCAGAAGACTTTGTACCACGTGGGCTTTCCTGTGGCTTTGTCAAGGTCAACCGGCAGTTTAAGTCGGGAGATATTGTTGTGCTTACAGACGGCAAACGGAAAATAAAGGTTGAAATTCGTCAAGATATCAGGCCGGACAGGACTGCCCGACGGCCAATGAGAGAAATGCTATAAAAAATGGAGGAATTACAATGAAAGAGGTTCATGAGCTGAATTTACCGGAAGATGTTCGCTACACCAAAGATCATGAGTGGGCCAAGGTCACTGGTGATACAATCAAGATAGGGATCAGCGACTACGCCCAGGATCAGATGGGAGATATAGTTTTTGTTGAAATGCCTGATGTAGGCGACACCTTTGAAGAAGGTGACGAATTCGGCACACTGGAATCGGTAAAGGCGGTATCTGAGCTCTATATTCCTATTGGAGGCGAGGTCGTTGCCATCAATGAAGAACTGGAAGACACCCCTGAACTCCTTAACCAGGATCCCTATGGCGGGTGGATAGTTGAGATCAAACCCAAGGATGTCCAGGAGATCGAGCAGCTTTTAGACCGTGATACATATCTTGGGGTACTAAAAGACGAATAATCTTTATGGATGGATGTCAATTCTACGAGTGAGGATATACCATGCGTTACCTGCCACATACCGATGAAGATATTCGGAATATGTTTGACGCTATCGGGGTAAAGGATTTTGAAGAACTCTTCAGTACTGTCCCTGAATCGTGTCGTTATGATAAGGAAATGGCTCTGCCTGATCCAAAAACTGAATGGGGCCTGAACGAATATATGGCCGAAATCCGGAAAATGATGAAGGTGACCCCGGAGCACACTGTGCTCATTGGTGCCGGGAGATACCAACATAACATTCCAAGCACCATTCCCAGTATCATGGGGCGGTCCGAATTATTGACTGCGTACACACCCTATCAACCCGAAATGGCGCAGGGCACCTTGCAAGGCCTTTTTGAATACCAGACCCTGACAGCCAGGCTTCTTGGGGTAGATGTGGCTAATGCCTCTATGTATGATGGTGCCTCTGCCCTGGCCGAGGCGTTGCTCATGGGCCTGCGTGTTGGCAAAAAGAAAAAGCGTGTTGCCATGTCGGCGGCCATTCACCCTCATTTTCGCGAGGTGGTACGCACCTATTTTCATCCGACTGAGTTTGAAATTGTTGAATTGCCTTTCCTGGAGAATGGCCGAACGGATTTTGCATCTCTTTCCAACGGGGATGACTTTGCTGCAGTAGCGCTTCAGTCACCTAATTTCTTTGGTGTCGTTGAGGAGATGGAGGCAGCTGCTGAGGCAATTCACCAGGCGGGCGCGCTGTTTGTGGCCGGTTTCTCCGAACCCCTGGCTTTTGGTCTATTGAAAAGCCCGGGTGAGGCAGGTGCCGATATCGTCTGCGGTGAAGGGCAGAGCTTCGGGATGCCGGAATCTTTTGGTGGACCAGGGCTTGGTATGTTTGGCTGTAAACAAAAATATGTTCGCAATCTCCCTGGTCGTCTTGTTGGAGAGACTACCGATCTTGATGGAAATCGCGGGTATGTTCTGACCCTTGCTACCCGGGAGCAGCACATAAGGCGTGAGAAGGCAACGTCAAATATCTGCTCCAATCAGGGAATATGCACCCTCACGGCAGCCATGTATATGGCATCCCTCGGTGGAACCGGGCTGAGAAAACTCGCCAGATTGAACTATGACAAGTCGGAGTACCTTAAACAAGGGCTGGAAGAGGCCGGTGCCAGTGTCTGTTTTTCATCACCGACTTTTAATGAGTTTGTCGTTGAGTTTAAAGACGATTTCAGACCTGTTCAAGGACGGCTTATGGAGCAGAAAATCGTGGCCGGGCTGGACCTTGCCAAATATTATCCGGGCTTTGACAACCGATATCTCTTCTGCGTTACCGAAACCGCATCAAAGGAAATTCTGGATACAGTTATCAGTGAGGTGAAAAAATGAAAAATGGACCAGGAAGAAGCGGACTGATTATGGAAGAACCCCTGCTCTGGGAAAAAGGGAAAAAAGGTAGAAACGGGATGAGCATCCCTGAGAGTGATGTCCCTGCGGCACCGCTTGCTGATGAACTGTGCGGCAAAGGCCCTGATTTTCCCGATCTGAGTGAAGTAGAAGTCGTACGGCACTACACCAGGCTTTCCCAGTGGAATTTTGGTGTTGATACCGGCATGTATCCCCTGGGCTCCTGCACCATGAAGTATAATCCGAAGATCAATGAACAACATGCTGCAGCAGGGGAGATCACCTCAGCGCATCCGCTGCTTGATGATAAATACTGCCAGGGAACACTACGGATAATCTATGAACTACAGAATTTCCTTGCCGAGATCACTGGACTTGATGCAGTCTCTCTACAACCTGCAGCCGGTGCCCATGGAGAATTGGCTGGTATGCTGATCTTTGATGCCTACCACCAGGACAAAGGGGAAAAACGAACCAAAATCCTTATGCCCGATACAGCCCATGGTACCAATCCTGCCAGTGCAGCCCTCTGTGGATACAAACCTGTAGGAATAAAATCTGGTCCGCGGGGGATCCTGGACGTTGAGCAAATCCGTGAGCTGATGGACGAAGAAACTGCCGGTATCATGATTACCAATCCAAACACCCTGGGGCTCTTTGAGGAGAATATTCGTGAGATTGCTGAAATTGTCCATGAAAAGGGCGGCCTTGTCTATGGTGATGGTGCCAACATGAACGCCATTATGGGAATTGTCGACTTGAAAGAGTGCGGTGTAGATGTTCTTCATCTTAATCTGCACAAGACCTTTTCAACCCCGCATGGAGGTGGCGGTCCTGGTGCAGGTCCGGTGTGCGTGGTGGAAGAATTAAAAAAATACCTGCCTTCTCCAAGGGTTGAGTTTGACGGCTCAAGCTATAGGCAGATGGTAGATACGGCATCTATTGGTCGCATGCATGGGTTCCACGGGAATTACGGTGTCCTGGTCAGGGCTTTTTGCTATATCCTGACCATGGGTGCTGAATACCTGAAAAAGGCCAGTCAATATGCTGTACTTAATGCCAGCTATGTCAAGGTGAAGCTCAAGGACCACCTGTATCTGGCCTATGATCGACCATGTATGCATGAGGCTGTCTTTTCTGACAAAAATCAGCAGGAAAATAATGTCAGTACCCTTGATATCGCCAAACGCCTCATGGATTGCGGTTACCATCCTCCAACCATCTACTTTCCTCTGGTGGTGCCTGGAGCTATTATGATCGAGCCGACAGAAACCGAGAGCCTTGAAGAGCTCGACACCTTCATTGAAGTTGTCAAGAAGGTCGTCAAGGAGGCCGAAACTGATCCGGAGTTACTGCATAATTCCCCCAGTCGCTTTAAGGTGAAACGATTGGATGAAACCCAGGCTGCTCGAAATCCGTGCCTCTGCGGTTAGGTTAATCTCTGAGCAGCAGGAGCAGGAGAGACTTGTGAAGGCCTATCTTATTGATTTGGGGAAGGTGGACTACCGGGATGCACATCAGTTTCAGGTGGATTGTGTCCAGTGGCGTCTTCTCGAAAAAGATAGGCCTGATATCTTTCTTATCACTGAACACCCGCCTGTCTTTACTCTTGGCAAGAGAGGTGGCCGGGGAAGCCTTACCGTTGGCGAAGAGTTTATCAAAAACCGGGGTGTGGATATCGTCCAAACTGAAAGGGGAGGCGATATCACTTATCACGGCCCTGGCCAGATTGTTATCTATCCTATCATGCACCTGCGTGAAGCAAGACTGTCGGTGAAAGCCTATGTGGATATGCTGGAAGAAGTGATGATTTCGAGCGCTGCTGATTCCGGTGTAACTGCCGGTCGTGATGAGAGAAACAGAGGCATATGGGTAGGCGATAATAAGATCGGCTCCATAGGCATTCGTGTCAGACACGGTGTGGCTTTTCATGGTCTCGCATTTAATGTAATCCTGGACTTTGAACATTTCAGCTGGATCCAGCCCTGCGGTCTCTCCGGGGTAGGGGTTACTTCTGTTGCTAATGAATCCAGTGAACCGGTTGATTTTTCAGTTGTGAAGCAGAATGTTATTAATCAGCTTGGTCGGGTATTTAATCGACAATTTACAGCTGTTGAAAAAACTCTTGTAACAGGTGGTACTGTATGAATATAGTAGACAAAGGCAACATTCAGGTTCGTAAACCTAAATGGTTAAAACGCAGGCTGCCAACCGGTCCGGAGTATGAGCGTATGAAAAAGCTCATCAAAAATAATAGCCTCACCACCGTCTGTCAGGAGGCCAAATGCCCCAACCAGTTCGAGTGTTTTTCCAAGGGCACTGCGACCTTTATGATCCTGGGGGAGAGGTGCACCAGGAATTGCGGTTTCTGTGCGGTCTCCCACAAGCCGCTGGGCCTGCCTGACCCCGAGGAACCTTCCAGGGTTGCTGAAGCTGTTGCCTCGCTGCATCTAAAATATGCGGTCATCACCTCGGTGACACGTGACGATCTGCCCGATGGAGGTGCACCCCATTTTATTAAAACAATCCAAGAGGTTCACAGGCAATCGCCTGGAACCCGTATTGAAATCCTGATCCCTGATCTCCAGGGCAACTGGACAGCACTCGCTAAAATTCTGCAGGCCGGTCCTGATGTTCTCAACCATAATCTGGAGACTGTACCGCGCCTCTACTCACGAGTACGTCCTGAGGCTGTGTATGAACGCTCCCTTGAGCTGTTGAGGCAGTCCAAAATAATAAGTTCTAAAACTCCCACGAAAAGCGGTGTCATGCTGGGACTTGGTGAGACAGTGGACGAGTTGCGGGATACCATGCGTGATCTGCTGAAAAATGGGTGCGACATCCTTACCCTTGGACAATATTTGCAGCCATCACGATCACATCTCCCTGTGGAGCGTTTCGTTCCACCCGAGGAGTTTGACAGCTTGAAAAAAGAGGCCATGGAGCTTGGCTTCAAAGGGGTTGCCAGCAGTCCCACTGTTCGCAGCTCCTTTGAAGCCAGTAGTCTTTATAATGAGGTTGTCACGTCCGTATGAAAGAGTTGAACTAAGTACTCAATCCCTCCATCAGGGGTGATATACAAAACAAAATTTAAGGAGAGAAATTATGGACTTTGTAAGTACACTGGATGGAATAGTTGGAAAAATAGGTGCGTTCGCCTGGGGACCACCAATGTTGATTCTGCTTGTTGGTACCGGCTTCTGGTTAACCTTCGCACTGCGGGGACTCCAGTTTAGAAAATTAGGCCACGCTCTCTATCTTGCCCTGATTAAACGCAAGGAAGATACCGATCAACCAGGAGATATTACCCATTTCCAGGCCTTGATGACCGCTCTGTCGGCAACAGTAGGTACGGGTAACATAGCCGGTGTCGCCACAGCTATTGCCATGGGTGGCCCGGGCGCACTGTTCTGGATGTGGATTACCGGTCTTGTGGGAATGGCAACCAAATATGCTGAGGCAGTACTGGCTGTTAAATACCGGACTGTTGACGAAAACGGTGAGATGAGCGGTGGACCGATGTACTATATATCCAAAGGGTTGAATATGCCCTGGCTTGGAACCATCTTTGCAGTCTTTGCCTCTTTTGCCGCTTTTGGTATCGGCAACATGGTACAGTCAAATTCCGTTGCCGATGCAGTGGAAGCGACCTATCATATTCCCCCAATGGTAACCGGGATAATTCTAATGGTCTCCACAGCCGCGGTTATTCTGGGTGGGATCAAGAAAATTGGCAGGGTAACCGGTGTCCTGGTACCTATCATGATTGCTTTTTATATGACAGGAGCAGCCTATATCATTCTTGCCAACATCGCGGAAGTTCCAGGGGCTCTGATTTTTATCGTCAAACAGGCGTTTAATCCTACCGCGGCAGTTGGTGGTTTTGCCGGTGCGTCCATTATGCTGGCCATTAGAATGGGCGTGGCCCGGGGTGTGTTCTCCAACGAATCCGGTCTCGGCAGCGCACCTATTGCTGCGGCGGCTGCACAAACCAAAAGCCCGATCTCTCAGGCGCTGGTGTCCATGACCCAGACTTTTATCGATACCATCGTCGTTTGTACAATGACGGGTCTCGTCTTAATCCTTACCGGTGTCTGGTCAAATGGTGAAACCGGCGCAGAATTGACAACAATAGCCTTTGCTGCCGGTATGCCGGGGGGAGCGCATGTTGTAACCATCGGCATAATTCTCTTCGCCTATTCGACCATTCTCGGTTGGTGTTATTACGGAGAGAAGTCAATTGAATATCTGTTCGGTATCAAGGCTGTACTACCGTACCGGCTCATTTTTATCTGTTTTGTAGGAGTTGGTGCTGTTGCTAAACTCAGCCTGGTCTGGAATATTTCCGATACTCTGAATGGCTTGATGGCTATTCCAAATCTTATCGGTCTATTATTGCTGACTCCGGTTGTTGTCTCGGAAACGAAAAAGTATTTTGACAATAAAAAAGATAGCTGAGTACGTTCCTTCCTTGCAAAGTGGTTAACCAGAAAAGGTACTCCTGTAAGGCCTGGAAAAGAAAATACCTCCTTCCGAAATTATTCAGGAGGAGGCATTTTACAACTAAAACCATACCTTAAACAGTTTTAGGAGATGATTATGAGTAATCGATTTATAATGACCGCCTTCGGCAGAGACAGGGTTGGCATAGTCGCCGACGTTACCCGCCTGCTCTATGAAAATAACTGTAACCTCGAAGACACCACCATGAATACGCTGGCCGACGAGTTCACCTTGAATCTGCTCTTTTCCTGTAAGCAGAGCAACATTGAAGAGCAGTTGTCACGTGAATGCCGGCACCTTGAATTAGAGAAGGGGATTTCGGCCTTTGTTCGACCGCTAACGGTTCCGCAAAGAAAAGCCCAAAAGGACTACAAAACCTGCACCCTGAATATCGAGGGTGTGGATCAAGCCGGAATTGTCTATAAAATCTGCCAGTTTCTGGCCGATAACAAGTTGAATATTGTCCATCTCAATTCCACACCCAAGGCCTCCCCGGAGAGTGGTGCCACGATTTACAGCATGGATATTCATATCCAGGCCCCGGAAGATATCTCGTTGGATCAAGTGGAAGATGATCTAAGCATCATCGAGGATGAGTTGCAGGTTGACATCAACCTGTCACGCTAGACCGGGTGCCTAAGAGAATACCGAGGGGCATGTGTAGGAGACAATTCTCCATTTTTAGCGTACAACCAGCACCGGAAGATTGCAATGCGCAAGAACTCGATGAGTGACACTGCCCAGCATCAGGCCTTTCCAATCTCCCAGGCCTCGTGATCCCATGACCACGAGGTCACACCCTTCATCCAGGGCGATTTGACAGATCATATCCCCGACATTGAAGCTTGGTACGATCATTTCGTTATAATCAACCTTATGCTCAATGAGAATCTTACGATATGGTGCAAGTATCACATCTGCCTCTTCCTGCTGTGCCTTTACTGCTTCTTCTCGTGGCCTTCCTGTGATAATTGCCGGAATTGCGCCGGTAACATAGAGGAGCAATATCTCCGCGTCCATAGTTGTTGAAAGGCCAATAGCAGTTCTCTTAGCCAATTTGGAATTTTCGGAACCGTCGACAGGAAGTAAGATTTTTTTGTATTTGATCATGACACTACCTCCGTAAATAGTTGACATCTCGTTTCAAGATAGGGGAGCTGCGTCTGGCTTATCTCTTTAAGGAGACATGGTTCGAATAGTCGAGAGTATCCCGCCGCTGCTTAAAGTAATTTGTAACTAACTGAAAATGTATATAAAATTAGAGTATTAAAATTTTCTATAAAGATGCATATAAACCATTGGGTATACTTAATTGTATGACAAAAACAGGTCATAAGTCAAATTTGAAGTGGTGGTTTGATGCGTCATCCAGCTAGTTTCCACTAACACCCATGAAATACATTTCACAACGATGACACTTAATCGTATTTCTGACAATATCCGGAATGGTCTGGAATTATCTTCTGTCTGATTTTCGCTTCATCGGTTATGTTCTTTTGGAAAGATGTTCACCATGATGACGAGCCTCATGACTCACTTTCGTGTAATCGCTTATCATAGATACTTTTAGTTTCTATTTTTATCGTATTTTGGGACAAGAGTGACATGAACCCTATTTGTATAGTAGACGATCAACCTTACATATGTTCCACAATTTCAAATATTCTGAAGGACGAGGGATATCAGGCCATCGTATTTCCTGATGCTGAGAGCTTCTGGCAGAGTCTCGACACTCTGAATCCCTCACTCGTTATGCTGGATATCTGGCTCCCGGGCTTAGACGGTTTGCAACTTCTGAAACGTTTACAAAATCGATTCCCCACACTCCCCATCATTATGATGAGTGGACATGCCGGCATCGACACAGCGGTTGCCGCCATAAAAGCCGGGGCCTACGATTTTATGGAAAAACCGCTGCATCTGGAGGTTTTACTCGACAAGGTTAAATCTGCAATTGAGCACCGACCCTCGAGGAGCGACTTGGCCCTTCCTTCGGATCCGGAACTTGAAATTTTCAGTACCGACCTTTTAATGCCCCCTGGCATGGTGGAGGTAGAAGATTCTCCCGTACCTCAACGTACCCTCAAAGAGAATGTTGTCCTTAATGGTGTTGGGCTTCTGAGCGGCAGGAAAACAGGTATCATTTTAAGCCCTCTGGGGGTCAACGAAGGTATCATCTTTCAAACTCTCGACGGTCAAACCATCCGTGGACATATCACCTCTTTAGAAAATTTTTCCAAAACTATCTCATCGAAGACATTCTCTGCCAACTCCACCACGCTGGATAATGGTCGGCAACAGGTACGCACTGTTGAACACCTGATGGCCATCTTTTCAATATACGGCATAACCAACGTGCTCATAAAGGTCAACGACGAGGTGCCGAACATAGATGGTTCCGCCAAGGACTTCTGTGACCTCATAGCACAGGCTGGGATAAAGGAACAGCCAGCTTTTACCAGGGTTGCTGTTATACGCCAGAAGATCGGAGTGGGAATCGAAGAGAGGCATGAAAAGCATCTCTATGCGGAGCCTTTTGAAGGGTTCGAAATATTGATGAGGGTTGATTATCCTTCACCTATAGGCGAACAGATTTTCACTTTCAATCCTGAAAAAAAATCGTTTGCCAAGGAGATAGCCCCTGCTCGATCATTCAATACCTTTGAAAATATCGAAATGGCCCAGAGGCTTGGAAAGGTCGGTAGTGGATATCTCAATTCCCATATCATTATGCATGGAGGCAAAGTCATCAATACGGAACTCCGTTATCCCGACGAATTCGTGCGCCATAAGATATTGGACTTGATCGGAGACCTCTATCTGCTCGGTTTTTCTGTCAGAGGACGCATTACCGCCAACATGACCTCTCATGGTTATAATCAGGCTCTGGTTAAACGCTTGTACCAAGCTATCCAGAGTAGTTCCAGATTAAGACAATAAAAAATTTAAGCGGAAATATCTCCTGCTAATCCATTTCCAATCAGTCTTTATCGATTGATCCAACCAACATATCTTCGCCATACACGGAATCAGACATCCATTGAATAAAATTTCAGTTCATTTGCATTCATAATTGTGATAAAGAATTTAATTGCTGTTTACCAAACGTGAGGGTGGTTCGTCGTTTATGGTAGATGAATAGTGTTGAACAAAAAACAGGAGAGCTCTTGATGCAGATATTTGGACCTGAAGAATTATTGCAGCGCATCCACGGGCAGGATCTATGCACGGCATGCGGAGCATGTGTTGATCTTTGCCCCTATTTTAAAACACACAAAGGGAAAATATCTCCGATTTTTTCCTGTGATCGATCCCAGGGACGCTGTTATGCACATTGCCCTAAAATAGATGTAGATTTTAACAGGCTATCAGAAACATTTTTCAACAAACCCTACAAAGAAAGCCCCTTTGGAGAGGTCAGGAAGATCTGCATGTCAAAAAAAGGGGTCAACGCTCCTGAAGGAACCTTTCAAAATGGAGGAACCGTATCAGCTCTAACCATTTTTGCTTTGCAGCAGGGACTGATTGACGCTGCCGTACTCACAGACAGAAACGGGATAATCCCCAAACCCCGGCTGGTAGATAGCCCCCGGGAAATACTCGAATGTGCTACTTCAAAATATATGCTGGCGCCAACCATTGCCTGTGTCAATACTGCCGGGGAGAAAGGATATAAAAGCCTCGGGGTTGTTGGGACTCCCTGCCAGATGACTGGTCTGGCACAACTGAGATGCAATCCGCTTTACAGGAAAGATTTTAACGATATTACAGGTCTTGTCCTGGGACTGTTCTGCTCCTGGGCCATCGATACCTCAAGATTTATTGAATTTCTTGAAGCCAAAGAGATCAATGTTGCTGCCATCAAAGCCATGGATATTCCGCCACCGCCGGCTGAAATTTTTGTCCTGACTCTTGAGGACTCAGTGGTTGAATTTCCATTGAACGAAATCCGTGAACTGGTGCCCAAAGGCTGCACTATCTGCCCGGACTTGACATCGGAATGGACAGATCTGTCTATAGGGGTTCTTGAAGGGCAAAACAGTTGGAATACTCTGATAATCCGCACTGAAAAAGGTGAAGATCTGGTGAATGATGCGGTGAACCAGGGATTTCTTGAACTTGCTGAACTGCCGGAGGAAAGCCAAAAAAACCTGACTCATGCTGCAGCAAATAAAAAGAAACGGGCCAGGGAAGCAAGTGACGCCCTTGGATTGAATTGTGAAGAATTTCAACACCCTGCCAAAAAAACTCAAAAGCAGACCATTATGGGATTCAGATAAGGAGAAACCATGTCAATTCTGACACAGAGCCAGGAAGGCTCAAGCCACCTGATGATGGGCAATGAAGCCATTGTCCGCGGTGCAATCGAAGCCGGCATCAGTGTTGCAGCAGGATATCCGGGTACACCATCATCAGAAATCATTGATACGTTTTCAAAAATTTCCACAGACATCTATTCAGAATGGTCCGTGAATGAAAAAGTAGCCATGGAAGTTGCAGCTGCCGGATCGTTTGCAGGCTTAAGGTCCATGGCAGTGATGAAACAGCCGGGACTGAATGTTGCTGCTGATTTTCTCATGCACCTTGCCTTATCAGGAATCAGGGCCGGGATGGTTCTGTTAGCGGCAGATGATCCAGGGGCCTTGTCAAGCATTAACGAGGGTGAAACCCGTCTTTACTCCCGCCTTATGGAAATTCCCATGCTGGAGCCGGGGAATTTTCAGGAAGCTAAGGACATGACCAAATGGGCGTTTGAATTATCTGAAGAACTTGGCATTATCGTTCTTGTCCGCACGGTAACCAGATTGTCCCATGCAAGCGGAAACGTGATCTTAGGGGAGATTATCCCGCAAAACAAAACCGCCTTTTTCAAACATGACGGCGACATGCTTGACCCTATGGAAGGATTGATCATGACTCCTCCGGTTAGTGTTAAACACTCTGCCCAGCAGGAAAAACTGAAAAAAGCTGCAACTCTGTTTGAAACATCACCATTTAACACCTATGAAGGCCCTGACAACCCTGAACTGATCATTATTACAAGTTCCATTTGCGACCTTTACAGTAAAGAAGCGGTAGACCTTACCGGCCTGACAGACAGGTTCGGCGTTTTCAAGCTTGGAACGACCTGGCCGCTTCCAGCAGCCCTGGTTGAGACTATTTTGAATAAGACAGAGAAGATTCTGTTTGTTGAAGAAGTTCAACCCTTTGTGGAGGACAATGTAAAAGCGTTTGCCGCAGGACTTGGCAATAGTCTTTCCAGAACACAGTTTTTTGGGAAACAGACCAACCATATTCCCATGATCGGCGAATTGAATCCGGATCTGGTGGTTGATGCCCTGTTATCCCTGTTTGACCTGGAGTATGAAGCGGTTCCAGCTTCCTATACCCAGAAAACCCGGGCCATTGTCGGCAAAGGAGTCCCGCCAAGGGAAATATCTTTCTGCCCCGGCTGCCCCCACAGGGCCTCTTATTTTTCCATTAATAAGGTGCTGAAACTGGACAACAGACAAGGCTTTGTCTGCGGGGATATCGGTTGTTACTCCATGGGAATGCTTCCGGGCGGTTTTTTTACCCTGCAGACCCTTCACTCCATGGGGTCAGGATCAGGACTTGCCAGCGGATTTGGGGAATTGTCAAAATTCGGGCTTAAGCAGCCGGTATTGTCGGTGTGCGGTGACAGCACGTTTTTTCATTCCGGCATGCCTCCACTGATCAATGCTATCCACAATAGTTCTGCCTTTACCATGGTAATCCTGGACAAC
>LGVF01017748.1_pt1 | contig 12615 bp, 11 predicted proteins | sample 469901 | NCBI WGS metagenome assembly LGVF01 (sample SAMN03893561, study PRJNA290197) | marine sediment metagenome | material: sediment; isolation source: combined push core samples #3730, #5133, and #5579 collected at Hydrate Ridge | place: Pacific Ocean: Hydrate Ridge | reverse complement strand
GGTGCTCTAGCCATTAGAGCTACTGGCCTGCATACAAAAAGCCGCAACAACCTGCGGCCCTGTTCCCTCTCCCTTAAAACTATTTAGTTTCGCGGTGAGCGGTGTGCTTCTGACAGAAGCGGCAGTACTTTTTAAACTCAAGCCGTTCCGGCTTGGTTTTTTTGTTTTTGGTAGTTGTATAATTACGGCGCTTGCAGTCGAGGCAAGCTAGGGTGACAATATCCCGCATAGTAAAACCCTTTGGCGGCCCCGCTGAAAACAACGGGGCCGCCTGCAGTTATATATTACTCGATAATTTCGCTAACGACGCCGGCACCAACGGTGCGACCACCTTCGCGGATAGCGAAGCGCAGCTCTTTGTCCATAGCGATAGGCGTGATCAGATTGACGACCATTGCTGCATTGTCGCCAGGCATGACCATCTCAGTGCCCTCGCCAAGCTCAACGATACCGGTCACGTCCGTGGTCCGGAAGTAGAACTGAGGACGATAGCCGTTGAAGAACGGCGTATGACGGCCGCCCTCTTCCTTGGTCAGGATATAGGCTTCGGCATTGAACTTGGTGTGAGGAGTGATGCTGCCCGGCTTGGACAGTACCTGACCGCGCTCGATGTCCTCACGCTTGAGACCGCGGAGCAGGATACCGACGTTATCGCCAGCCTGGCCCTGATCAAGCAACTTGCGGAACATCTCGACGCCGGTCACAATGGTCTTGACCGTATCTTTGATGCCGACGATCTCGATTTCTTCCTGAACCTTGATGATGCCGCGCTCAATACGACCAGTGGCGACAGTGCCGCGACCGGAGATAGAGAAGACGTCCTCAACTGGCATCAGGAAGGGCAGGTCGATGGCACGAGCCGGCACGGGGATGTAGCTGTCGACAGCGGCCATCAGCTCGATAATCGGCTTGCAGGCGGCGCAATCAGCGTCGCCGCAACCGCACTCCAGTGCCTGCAGGGCGCTACCAGGAATGATGGGAATGTCGTCACCAGGGAAGTCGTAAGCGGACAGCAGCTCGCGAACTTCCAGTTCGACCAACTCCATCAACTCTTCGTCGTCAACCATGTCGGCCTTGTTCAGGAATACGACCATGGCAGGAACACCGACCTGACGGGCAAGCAGGATATGCTCACGAGTCTGGGGCATGGGGCCGTCTGCGGCCGAGACAACCAGAATGCCGCCGTCCATCTGCGCCGCACCGGTAATCATGTTCTTGACATAGTCGGCATGGCCGGGGCAGTCAACATGGGCATAGTGACGGTTTGCAGTCTCATACTCGACATGGGCAGTGGCGATGGTAATGCCGCGCTCACGCTCTTCGGGAGCGTTGTCGATCTGGTCAAAGGCTTTGAACTCGCCCGTGCCACCAGCAGCCATAACCTTGGTAATGGCGGCAGTCAGCGTGGTCTTGCCGTGGTCGACGTGACCGATGGTGCCGATATTGACATGGGGCTTTGTTCTTTCAAATTTTTCTTTTGACATTACGTCAACCTCCCTTGTTTTATCTTTTTGTGTCGCGACTTAGGTGGGGCCGCCAGAGCATTGACCGGGGCCGATGAAAATTGCTCCAAAGCAAAACTTCCAGCAACGGGACCCCTGAAGATGGAGCCCACAATCGGAGTTGAACCGATGACCTCATCCTTACCAAGGATGCGCTCTACCAACTGAGCTATGTGGGCTTATTCAGAGATCGCGCTTGCTGGATCCGTTGCTTTTCGATTTGGAGCGGGAAACGGGACTCGAACCCGCGACCCTCAGCTTGGAAGGCTGACGCTCTAGCCAACTGAGCTATTCCCGCCCATAGAAAACGACAACCAACCCTTTATATGAAGCGTTTTGGACTCGGCGACAGCTCCGCTTCCAGTACTGACGGCATCAGCCTCCTGGATTACGGCAACCGGCACTTTGCCCGGCAAGATTATTTATGGTGGAGGGGGGAGGATTCGAACCTCCGAAGTCTACGACGTCAGATTTACAGTCTGATCCCTTTGGCCACTCGGGAACCCCTCCAATAGAAACGTCTTTGCTATTCAATTGTTGCGCCGTGCCATGCGCAGCCTACTGGAGCTGGCGACAGGAATTGAACCNNAATTGAACCCGCAACCTGCTGATTACAAGTCAGCTGCTCTACCAATTGAGCTACGCCAGCACTGAACTTTAGACAGACAGACTTTATACACGGTAACCGACGGCTTTGCAAGGATCAATTTTCAAAAAAAACTGTCGCATGCCAGCCAACGGCGTTGTGTATATTATATTTTCGCCGCCCCTGTCAAGCACATTCAACATTTTTTTCTTTAACCGACCATTTCATTTGCCGGCGGAAGGCAGGCCCCTCTGGCGTCCCGCTTCAAACAGGGCAACGGAGGTCGCTACCGAGGCATTGAGAGAAGGTACTTTGCCACAGAGGGGTATCGCCAGCAACAGGTCACAGTGAACCCGGGTATTGGGGCGCAACCCGGACCCCTCACTGCCGACCACCAGGGCCAAGTTTCCCCGCAGGTCGGTGGTGTACAAGGGACTGGCACTTTCTTCTCCGGCCAGACCGTAGACCCACACCCCCTCCTTGCGCAACGCATCGAGGGTGCGGGCCAGGTTGGTTACCTGACACAGAGGCACGTGCTCTAAGGCACCAGCAGAAACCTTATCGACCACCGCGGTTACCGGACAGGCACGATCCTTGGTCACAATCACCCCATGGCACCCGGCACCGTCGGCGCTGCGCAAAATCGCGCCCAAATTATGGGGGTCGGTGATGCCGTCCAAAATCAAGAAAAAGGCCGGTTCTTCTGAGGCCCGCCAGCGACCCAACAGGTCATCCAGCGACAGGTAGGCGAAGGGTTCGATCTCCAGCACAGCGCCCTGATGATGACCGTGGCCTACCAGACGGTCGAGTTCACGTCGGTCCCGGCGATTCACCGTTACTCCGACACTCTCCGCCTCCCTCTGCAATTGCACTAGGCGAGCCGACTGGCTGTCCCGCTGCAGGACCAAGGCCAAAGGGCGCCTCCGCGAACTGCGCAGCCCTTCACTCACCGCATTGATGCCATAGATAAGATCAGCCACAGTCGGCCTCCGTCAGCGCTTGGGCCATCTCCTCAAGAATTACCGTTGCTGCCTCCCGCGGATCCACCGCATTGGCAATCGGCCGACCGACCACCAGATAGTCGGCACCGGCGGCTATAGCCTCTGCCGGCACAGTGATGCGCTTCTGGTCGTCAACGCTGGCGAAAGCCGGCCGCACCCCAGGGGTAACGATAACAAAATCGTTGCCACAGGCGCGACGGATCAAGGGCACTTCCCGAGGCGAAGCCACCACGCCATCGAAGCCGGACTGTTGGGCGAGCTGCGCCAGACGCAACACCATCTCCTCCACGGACCGATCGATGCCGACCGCTTGCAATGTTTCCTGGTCACTCGAAGTCAAGATGGTCACCGCCAAAAGAATGGGCCTTTCAATTTTCTCAGTGGCGCAATATTGGTTCACTGCGGCAACCGTCTCGCGCATCATGGTCGGTCCACCGAGGGCATGTACGTTGACCATTTTAACCCCCAGACGACAGGCTTCCACGGTCGCACGGGCCACGGTGTTGGGAATGTCGTGGTATTTGAGATCAAGAAACACCTCGCCACCCCGCTCCTGAATGCGACGGACGATATCGGGACCACAGCGGGTAAAGAGTTGTTTACCGACCTTGAACAGGCCAACCTTGTCATGCACCTGCTCCGCCCAACGCTCAGCGACGGCACAGGAATCGACATCCAGGGCAAAAATAAGCCGTTTTCGTGCTGCCTCAATCATGATTTTCTCTCCAGGATATTCTTGATCCGCCGAGGGATTTCCTGCACCCGTTGCAGCAATTCCGCAGATGCGGCATTGCCCAGGTCGCGGCGGGCGGCGTGACACTCCATATAGACCAACTCCGTCAATGCTTCAGCAAGCAACTTCTTCTTGTCCCGTTCTTCGAGACCGGCCAGGTTGGCTAAGACTCGCCCCCCATCCATAGAACCGTCATCGAGGAGCGCGACATCGCGAAACACATAGGAAAACGGAGAAGGAACGGCCCGCAGAAAATTGCGCAGCTCGTCATTAAAGCGTGGATTAATCTCGACAATACGGCGATAGAGCAGGACCAACACACCGTTGAACACCTTCAGCATCTCGCCAATGTCGCCACCGATAGTAAAGGACGGTGCGTCTTCCATGCGCACCAAGCCCTTGCCTATCAGCTGGTGCAGCAGACGTAAACCCTCGAGCTCGGCCACGCCACTACGCCGCAATACCGACTTGACGTTGAGGCGGCCTCGGCCGATGACCTCAAGCAGAGCACCTTCAGGCTCGCTGAGACTGCCAGGCTCTTTATCCGTCGGCATGGGGATGGCTTCCAAGGAACGAATCTGGCGCATGAAAAGGGCTCGCTCATCGATGCGACGCAGCCCTTCCATGATGAGGTTCTGGGTACTGGTTGAAAGCCGTACCGCCTGATCCTCTTCAACCTCCTTTTCCTGGTAATAAAAGCTGCCTTCCGTGGCTAAAAACAGATTGTAAATACTCACCTCAACCTGATAGCGACTGGCGAGCCAGAGGTCCTTGGCCGTAATGATCTTTTTATCCACCAGACATTTGCCGATCTGGGCCTGACTGCCGGCCAACTGCCGGGCTTTGTGCAGCGCATCCCGGTCGAGTTTGCCCTGATCGTAAAGGATTTCGCAGAGGTGCTCTTCGGCAAAGGTACTAGTGGCAAAAACGATCTCGCCCAGTTTGAAATAGATCTCCTTACGCCCGCCCTTCAACTCCAGGCACAGCACCCCGGTTTTGCGAAACATGTTAAAAAAGGACATCAAGTCGACCAGTGCGATGTCACCCAGTCGGCCGGCCAGCTGCACATTGCTTTCGGGATCGATCACCAGCAGATGACCGGCGCTGTGCGAAGCGAGCTCCAGAGAACGGCTACCGAGTTCCCTCGCAGCATAAAAAGGCAGAGCCATTCGGCCGCTGCTGTCGATGCTGGTTTGTTTCATGACCTTCTCCTTTCACCCCGTATCCCGCAGGTACCGCGCATCCTTAGCGGATCAGGGCTTGGCGAACCTGTTCGGCGAGGCGTTCCGCAGCCTCCGCCAGGGGCAACATGGTCCGCTCCCCATCGCTGCGCCGCTGCAATTCGACCATTTCTTCCTTGAGTCCGCGGGATCCCACCGTCAACCGCAAAGGGATACCGAGCAAGTCGGCATCCTTGAACTTGCTGCCCGCTCGCTCGTCCCGATCGTCCAGCAGAACTTCGACGCCGGCCTGCAGTAGCGCCTGATAGAGATCGTCCGAGGCCTGCAGAACCGCTTCGTCCTTAGGGTTGACCACGGTGATCAAAACCTGAAAGGGAGCGATGGGCATCGGAAACACAATACCATTATCGTCGTGGTTCTGTTCGATGGCCGAGGCCACCGTACGACCGATGCCGATGCCATAGCAGCCCATGAAAAGCACTCGATCCTTGCCCTGGTCGTCGAGAACCGTGGCGCCGAGAGCTTCGGAATATTTGGTGCCGAGCTTAAAGATATGGCCTACTTCAATGCCCCGCCAGCTCTCCAGCTGACCCGCACAGCGAGGACAGGGATCTCCGGCCACACTCAGACGCAGGTCAGCAAAGGCCTCAACGGTAAAGTCCCGCTGCAGATTAACCCCTAGGTAGTGGCTGTCGGCCGCATTGGCGCCGACGATGAAATCGGCCATGGCTGCCACTTCATGGTCGGCCAGCAGTCGTAACTTGAGGCCGACGGGACCGGCAAAACCGCTCGGTGCGCCGGTGACCTGCTGCACAACCTCTTCGCTGGCCAGGGCCACCTCGTTGCAATCGAGCAGACGGCAGAGCTTGACATCGTTCAACTCCCGGTCGCCGCGCAGCAGCACCGCCACCGTCTGGTCGTCATCGGTCTGCAGAATCAGAGTTTTAACCAATTGCTGGGGCGTGACATCCAGAAAGTCCGTCACTTCCGCCACCGACTTCTGGCCGGGGGTAGACACCTGCTGCAGTTCAGCCGTTGGTTCCGGTGTCTTTACGGCCGTTGCGATCAGTTCGGCTTTCTCCACATTGGCCGCGTACTCGCAGCTGTCACAGGAAACGATAGCATCCTCGCCGGATTCGGCCAGGACCATGAATTCGTGGGAGGAAGAACCACCGATGTTTCCGGTATCGGCCTCCACCGCCCGATACTTCAGGCCGCAGCGGTCAAAGATCCGCCGATAGGCCTGGAACATCTTTTCGTAGGCGATATCCGCCCCGGCCTCGTCGAGGTCAAAAGAGTAGGCGTCCTTCATAATGAATTCACGACCGCGCATCAGGCCGAAACGGGGCCGTATCTCGTCGCGAAACTTGGTCTGGATCTGATACAGATTGAGGGGTAACTGCCGGTAGGAACGCACGGTATTTCTCACCACGTCGGTAACCACCTCCTCATGGGTGGGTCCCAGGCAGAATTCGCTGTCCTTGCGATCCTTGAGGCGCAACAGTTCCCTGCCATACTGTTCCCAGCGCTGCGATTCCTGCCACAGCTCGGCAGGAACAACCATCGGCATGAGCAGTTCCAGAGCTCCGGCTCGCTCCATTTCCTGACGGACGATCTCTTCTACCTTGCGTACGGCGCGCAACCCGAAAGGCAGATAGCTATAGATACCGGCGGCGACCTTACGGATCATGCCGGCCCGCAACATGAGCTGATGGCTGGTAATCTCGGCGTCGGCCGGGGTTTCCTTAAGAGTGGAAAGCAGATATTGAGAATAACGCATGGAGTACACCTCTAACTTGGCAGGTTTCAGAACGCAGGAGCAGCAAGGCGGCAGCGTCGGATAAAAATAAAATAAGACACCAAGTGCCTTTACGGGGCAGAAACTAGCCTATTTTCGGCTAGAATGCAAGCAAACTCGCTCTCTTGTAGCCCTGTCAGAGCTGCTCCCATTGGGCGTTACAGGCATTCGTAGACAATTTACCCCCAATGAACTAACGTACTGATTATAAACACCGACTTACTCTCTTTCTGGAGTCTTGCTATGGATCCATTACTTAATCCCGCGGCCTTTATCCGCCTGGTGGCCGCCGGCACGCCACTGCTGTTGATCGCCACCAGCAACGAACAGCGCAGCGAATCGTTGCTGTGCCGCTCCCTGCAACAGGGCTTCAAGGATATGCCCGAACCCTGCGCATGGACCTGCACCAACGGCTTCCCCGGCCAGCACGACACCAGCGAACCGCTACAGGCACTGTCCTGGGCTGTCCGCCAAGAAGGGCGCGGCATCTACATCTTTAAGGATCTTCATTGGTTCTGGCAGGACAACCCCTCTATTCAGCGCCTGCTGAAAGACTTTGCCAGCCAGCGCCGCAGCGCCGGCAAGATGCTGGTGCTGCTCTGCCAGAAAACAGATATTCCAGAAGAGCTGCAGCCTTGCTTCACCATTCTGCGCCACGCCCTGCCCGATCGGGCCGAGATTCGCGGCTATCTACAAGCCCACCGCGACAAGGACCCGGCGCTGGGACGAATGATCACCTGCGATAAAGACCTGAACCGCCTGACCCTGGCCGCCCAGGGCCTCGACCTGCGAGATATCGACGGTGCCCTGCGCCTGGCCCGGGTTACTCGGGACGCCGGCGCCGAAGCCATTCGCACTGCACTGTTTCAGGATAAGAAGCAGTTGCTGGCCCGCACCGGAATCATGGAATTCGTCGACAACGAGATCGATGCCGACCAGGTCGGCGGCATGGAAAACCTCAAACACTGGATGGACAAACGGGAACAGGCCTTTGGCGCCGAAGAACTGGCCTCCGGCAACAATCTGCCCAAGGGTGTACTGATGATGGGTATCAGCGGTTGCGGCAAGAGCCTATTCGTCAAGGCCATCGCCGCCCGCTGGCAGCTACCCCTGATCCGCCTCGACATGGCTACCGTATACGAAGGGACCTACGGCTCGCCGGAAAGCAGCCTGCGCCAGGCCTGTACCCTGGCTGAAGCCCTCTCCCCCTGCGTACTCTGGATCGACGAAATCGAAGCCGGCATCTCCAACCAGGGTTTCAAGTCAGAAGGCGGCGCGGCGTCCCGTGTGCTCGGCTACTTTCTCACTTGGATGCAAGAGAAGCGCACGCCGGTGTTCGTCGCCGCCACGGCCAACGCCATCGAGATGCTACCGGCCGAGATGCTACGCAAGGGCCGTTTCGACGAAATCTTCTACATCGCTCTTCCGAGCGTTGAAGAACGGGAAGAAATCTTCAATATCCACCTGCAGCGACGAGATTTCCAACCGACAGCCTACTCGCCGTCGATGCTGGCCCATTCAACCAAGGGTTTCTCCGGTGCCGAAATCGAACAGGCGGTGGCCGGTGCCTCCTTCGAGGCCCTGGCTCAAGGACGGCCCATGATCCAACAGGACCTTATGGAGGCCATCGGTCGCACGGTTCCCATATCGGTAACCATGGCCGAGCAGATCAAAAAGATCGAGGCCTGGGCATTTAAACGGGCGGTACCGGCCAGCAAGCACGGTGGCCGCTAACTCCATCGGTTAAGGAAAAAACCATGTCCATTCATTGTTCCCGTCGAGCCGGCAGCGTGACCCCCTTTCTGGCCATGGAGGTCATGGAGAGGGCCCAAGCCCTTGAAGCGTCCGGCCGCGACATTATCTATCTCTGTCTGGGTGAACCGGACCTACCGACACCGGCGCCCGTTGTCACCCGGGCCATTGCCGCCATCGAGCAGGGACACACCCGCTATACCCACTCCTTAGGTGATCGGGCGATTCGCCAGGCCATTGCCGACCATTATCAAAGCCGCTACCGGGTATCCGTCGACCCCGACTGCATCCTGGTTTCGGCCGGCACCAGTCCGCTGATGCTGTTGTTGTTTTCCATGCTCCTCGACGAAGGCGACGAGGTGATTCTCAGCGATCCGGGCTACGCCTGTTACCCGGACTTCATTCGCTTTGCCGGCGGCGTGCCTCGGCTCCTGAGAACCTGTGAAGAAGATGGTTTTCAGCCTCGACCGAAAGAGGTTCGCGCCCTGATAAGCGAGCGGACTCGGGCGGTGTTGATCAACACACCTTCCAATCCGACCGGCAGCCTGCTCTCGAAAGACTGGCTGAAAGAGCTGGCCCAACTACCGGTGCCGTTGGTCTCCGATGAAATCTATCACGGCCTGACCTATGAGGGTGAAGAACACAGCGCCCTGGAGTTCAGCGACCAGGCCTTCGTCCTCGGCGGTTTTTCCAAAACCTATGCCATGACCGGTTGGCGACTGGGCTACTTGATCGCGCCGCCGGAGGCCATGCGCACCCTGCAGACCCTGCACCAGAATTTCATGATCTGCGCCAGCAGTTTCGTTCAGCAGGCCGGCATCAGTGCCCTGCAGGACTGCCAGGCCGATCTCGATCGCATGCGGGCCATCTACGATGAACGCCGGCTGTTCCTACTGCAGGGGCTGCAGGACTTGGGGCTGACCATCAAAAGCCGCCCCGCCGGGGCCTTTTACATTCTGGCCGACACTCGCCACATCTGTGGCGACTCCCTGCAACTGGCCATGGAAATCCTTGAGCAGACCGGCGTCGCCCTGACCCCAGGCATAGACTTCGGGGCCGGAGCCGAAGGTTTTCTGCGCTTTTCCTACGCCAATTCCCTTGAACAGATCGCTGCCGCCCTGCAGCGCCTGGGACCCTTTCTAAAAGCCTACGGCAGCTGAACAGCGCTCAAGCAAGAGGGGCCACCCGGTATTCCGGTGTGGCCCCTCTTTGTTTCAATCCGCTTAGTACGCACGCCCCGTCGTCCTGCAGCCAGGGCCTCGATCTTCAGCCAATCATGATAACATCCACCGGACACACATCGTCACAGATCCCGCAGTCGGTGCACAGGTCCTGATCGATAACATGGATTTCACCCTTTTCGCTGATAGCATCCACCGGGCAGATATCGTCGCAGGCTCCACAATTGATACAGTCTTCAGTAATGTAATGAGTTCCCATTTCGACACCTCCTTGAGTGGTTGGGTTTATCTGAAGAATGGAATGATTTACAGCATAGCGAGGCCCAGCAGAATGTCCAGCCCAGCCGTCGCTTTTCGAGTCCTGTCGAATTCGCCGCCAGCTGGTATAATTAACAGACAAAAAAAGCCTCAACGCCACCGCGAAGGGAGGGCCTCATGTTTCCCATCGTCAGCAACGATCTTATCGCCCCCAACCTTCACCGGTTGCTGATACAAGCCCCACGCGTCGCCCGAGCCCGCCAGCCCGGCCAGTTTGTCATTGTTCACGCCGACCAACAAGCCAAACGCATTCCCTTGACCATCGCCGATGCCGACATCAGCCAGGGAACCATCACCCTCTTTGTCCAGGCGGTCGGCTATTCCACCTGCCGCCTGGTGGCCATGCCAGCCGGGGCCTCCCTCCGCGATCTGGCCGGCCCCCTCGGCCGCCCGACGGAGATCGCCTGCTGGGGCCGGGTTGCCTGCATCGGCGGCGGGGTCGGCACCGCGGTCCTCTACCCGCTGGCCAAAGCTCTGGCCGAAGCCGGCAACCAGGTCATCAGCGTCATCGGCGGACGCAGCGCCGAACTCATCCTCCTGGCTGACGAACTGGCTGAATTCTCCGTCGAAGTGCTGGTCGCCACTGAAGACGGCAGCCGTGGCAAGCAGGGTTTCGTCACCCATGTGTTGCAGGAGCTCATAGCCGACCCCCACTCGGTACCTCAGGCGGTCTACGCCGTCGGCCCGGTACCGATGATGAAAGCCGTATCGAACATGACCCGCCCCCTCAACATTCGCACCATTGTCAGCCTCAATCCAATCATGATCGATGGTACCGGCATGTGCGGCGGATGCCGGGTGCTGGTCGGCGACGAACTTAAATTTGCCTGCGTTGACGGACCGGAGTTCGACGGTCACCTGGTTGACTTCGATCTGTTGGCTGACAGACTTACCACCTACCGCGATGAAGAGTGCCACATGCTGCAACGCTTGGACGAAAAGGATCGCCCCCCCCTCCGCAAACCCTGATCATGCCCCTTCCCACAAAAGAACAGGGTCATTTCCAAAATGGGAAATGACCCTATTATAACTACGCAAAAGCATCTATTTTATGAACAGAGCGGCCCTTTACCCCTTAGCGCACGCCACCCCGCTTGCCGGCATGGCCCGTCTCTTGACGATTAGGAGAACGCTCAGACAGTCGAGCGCCGGAAGACACAGGGGCCATCCTTTCCCCGTTACACAGCACCTCGGCATCGCATTCGCTCCAGCAAACATCGCCCTTGCAAACCTTGGTTACAGTAAATTCGATATCATATTCACCTGCTTTACCGATCAGAACATCACCATCTTGGAGTCTCATCAACCTTCTCCTTTCCGCTAAGAAAAATGGCCTTTATCACCTATTTTATTATAACGCCTGCCATATCTTCCACAAGGCCACCAACGACAAATGCAATATAGCAAAGAATCGTTTGAACCTTATCGCTCCCGGAAGAATTCACCCAGGCTGACACGCTCCAGAGATTGAGTTGAAAGCCGGCTGAAGAGCCGGGTTGATCAGTCTTCAGCCGACGATTGAAACTGCACCGGCGCAGCCATGATGCGCCGATAAACGATGAGTTCCCGGCGATGGGGCTGCCACTCGATGAGCAGATTGGCCAAAGCCTGCCACAAGGAAACCCAGGCGGCTACCGTCAACCCCTCGGTGAGAATCTGGCCTGGCACGTTGCCGTCATGGGCCAGCTGTTGTCCGGTGATAATCGCCAGGGTCAGAAGCCCCAGGCCGAGTCCGAACAGGGCCAGAGAACGCCGGAACATAGCTTTCAATTCCCGCACCGTGACCTGTTGCAGATAGTGAAGGTAGTTGCGAATGCTCTGCTGAACCCGCTGTTTGTTCTCGGCGGTCGCCGGGGTGGTGAGGTTGATGCGAATCGAAAAATCGTGGCGGCCAAGCTCCTGGGCGCAACCGATCAGATAGTCGACGAACTGGGGGTCGAGATCCTTTTTCATATAAGGCGCGCACCGGTCGAAACGGTCGAACAAGTCCTCCACTGACCGCACCGACACGTCGACCACCACCTGTCTGCTGTCGTTCATTTCGTAACGGTCGATGATACTTCGCTTCATAACCACTCCACAACCAAGGGCCTGTTGCTAAAGACATAACACCGATTTTTTAAAGTTTGCGTCACTGTTGGTTCAGGTCAAGGGTGCGCCGAGATATTTTAGCACCCCACCAGCTTATTCGCCAAGGGAGGAAACCGGGCTGGGCGCCGTATCCCCCTCGCAGACAACCTGCCCCTGTTGAAACAGCCACAGGGTACCGGGACACATGGCCACCCAGGCTTCGTTATCCGTCAAGGGTTGAGTAGCGACAAGAGCCACTCGGTCATCGGGCGAGGTCACCTGACTGAAATCAATGGTGATATCTTCATCTTTAAGATGGGGCTCAGCAAAAGACGCGCAGCGGACGAGGTAGTTCAGCTCCGTAGAACAGTGCGCCACCAGACAGTCACCGTTGGACAGCAGATAGTTGAAAATGCCACTACCGGCCAGAGGCAATGTCAATTCCTGCAGCGCTTCGAACAATTCATCGCGCGGCGGCAGGTTGACACCAAAA
>LGVF01003019.1_pt1 | contig 12616 bp, 10 predicted proteins | sample 469901 | NCBI WGS metagenome assembly LGVF01 (sample SAMN03893561, study PRJNA290197) | marine sediment metagenome | material: sediment; isolation source: combined push core samples #3730, #5133, and #5579 collected at Hydrate Ridge | place: Pacific Ocean: Hydrate Ridge | reverse complement strand
GAACCAAGCCCCTCAAGGACCGGTATGACTTCAAACCCCTGTTTGGTTAGAATGCTTTTCCAGGAGTCCTCTTCGTCGCTGGCCATATCATTGGTGGCATGGTCGCCTGCTACGATCATGAACGGCCTTAACACAATTTTCCCAGTCTTAAAATGACTTAGATACCGTGCCACGTCCTCAATCCCCGGAAAACCTTCCACGGAACCGATGTAGGTGACCACATCCGGATAAAGCTCCCGCATCTTTTTAGCGGCCTCCATGTAAATTCCCGTTGACCAGTGCTCGTTGCCGTGGCCCATGTATACCAGCATTGCATTATTTTTCTTGGCCAATGCAACGTCCGGAGCAAGGGTCTTGAGGACTTTTTCCATGTCTTCGTGGTAATCATATTTGTCGCCAGGCCCTCCCAGAGCAGGCCGTCCCATCACAACCTTGTCAAAAGGCATCCATTTTTCCTTTGTGGTTTTTATTGAAGAAAAGGCCTTTACATATGAGCTCAGGTCCTGTGCCTGCTCCATAAAGAAAATGTGCGTCGGTTGCACGATGATGTTTTTGTAACCCTCTTCTTTCAAATCCCCAACGGTGGCGATGATATTCTTGACATAGAGAACCTCCTCTGGGATTCCTTTGCCCAGCCATTTTTTGGCCTCCCCCTGCCGTTCCTTCCATACGGACCGGATAATATTGGATGTGAATGTCAGTTTTACCGGAACGCCTGGAAAGGCCTTTTTGACCTGTTCTTGAATATTGATAATGGAGTCGACTGCCGACGGCACCGTGGTGCCGAAACTGGCCAGCACAATGGCCACCTTGCCCTGATCGGCTTTGCCCTTGCCGTGCCCGGCTGCCAGGACAAAAGATGTTGTTGTAGAGAAAAAAAAGATTGCAGCCAATACAATAAGTGCCAATTTTTTGTGCATCATAACCTCCCTAAAAGGTTCATTTGTCAATGTTTGGTTATCGCTTTATGTATCCAATGCTGAAGTTCGTTCTCTCTTGGCCGGATTATCCATAGGCCGGTCACGTCCGACAAAAACGTTGAATTTGGCGTCACCTCCTTTCTCATCACTCAGTATCGCCAAAACGGACCTGCAGGTCACCGCACAAAAAAGCCCTTCAAGTCCTTTCGGCTTGAAGGGCTGCACCCAGTTTACTTGACCCCAAAAGTTAGTCGCCAGGATCTTTTTGCCATCGAAGATAACCGGCTGTTTGAAAAGGCAGGTCTTCTGGCTCCCCCGCCCTTTTAGCGACCTTCCCATCCCGATTGATCGGAACAGTGGTATATGACTGCCAAAAGGGTTCCCTTTTCTTCTTGAGAAAAGGGCGGGATTACAGCGGCGGGACCGCTCCCGATTTCCACGGGATTCCCTATTAAGCCTATAAAGGCACCAGGGAATGTGTATCCGAAAATACGCACTGATGTCAAGTGGAAAGTAACCGAGACCTGTACCCGTATTTTTTGAGAAGTCACTTTTGTTTATGCTTACCACGGGAATCGACTTGACAAATCTCAGATGCTGGTCGATCATTATCAAGGTTGCAATACTATTGATCTGATGAATGAGGAGGGAAGTCTCATGTTAGTACAAGGATGGATGACCAGTGACGTCATTACCGTAGATGAGGATACCTCCATGATGAAGGCCTCTATCATCATGAAGGAGAAGAAAATCCGTTCGTTGCCCATTGTAAACAAGCAAGGCAAACTGGCAGGGATTGTTAGCGACAGGGACTTAAGAGACGCGGCTCCGTCCAAGGCAACGACCCTGGATGTGTATGAGCTGAATTATCTTCTTGCTTCCATCAAGATAAAGGACCTCATGACCACGAATCTGGTATATGCCATGCCTGATGAGACCGTGGAATTCGCTGCCATACTGATGCTTGAGAACAAGATCTCATCTCTTCCGGTTATCAACAAGCAGGGTTCCCTGATCGGTATTATCACACAAACAGACATTTTTAAGGCCATGATCAATATTGCCGGAATCTATACCGGCGGGATTCAATTTGCTTTCAGCCTGGAGGATCGTCCAGGTTCGCTCCGAGAAGCTGCTGATGTGATTCGCTCCTATGGCGGACGCATTGTGAGCATTCTATCCACACGCGAAACCGCTGAAGAGGGACGCCGGGATGTATACATACGCACCAACAAGTTGTCAAACGACAAGCTAAGGCAACTGGTCAAGGAACTGGAAGAAAAGTTTGTGGTTCTTTATTCGTCAGAGGACTTGCTGGAAGAGGTCGAAAACCGAAGAGTGCGGATTCCATAGATCCAGGAAAATCCAAGGTGAAAGCTGAAAAGTGCCTTCCTGTCCTTTGAGGATTGAGTTTCCAGCTTTTCACATATCGGCTTTGAATAGTTGGCTCGGTTCAGTGATAGAACCGGGCTTTCTTGTGTGTTCGGTGGGAACACTTCCTTCCTTGAAGCATTCAAATATGGTCTTCTTGGATTCAGGAACTGCCAAGAGTCCGGTCTCTGCATCTATCTTGGCAAAAACCACACCATCCGGCACCTGGAAGACCTGTACAGGTTTGTCCTTGAGGATTGCCTGCATAAACTTGAGCCAAATGGGGCTGGCGGCCTTGGAACCTGTTTCGTGAAGGCCGAGTGGTTTCTCTTCATCAAAACCNNAGGTCATTTGTCGTACCGGTCTTGCCTGCAACAGGCCGATTAAGGGCCTTAATCCGCCATCCGGTTCCATGTTGGACTACACCCTGAAGGAGATTGGTAATGATATACGCGGTGCTTTTCTCAACAGCTTTTTTGGCTTCAGGCTGATTTTCTTCCAGGACATATCCATCACGATCAAGTATCCTGGTGACAAAACATGGTTTTACACGATATCCTTGATTGTTAAAAATGGCATATGCGCCTGCCAGTTCAAGGAGTGAAACCCCTGATGTGCCGAGTGCAAGGGAAAGGTCCCTCGTAAGTGGGGATTGGATACCGAGTTTTCTGGCATATTCGATCAGATAATCTATGCCGATATCTTTAAGAATCTTGATAGTTACTACGTTCCGGGACTTTGTCAGGGCGGTCCGGAAAAGGGTGGGACCATGAAAACTCTCTTCGTAGTTCCTCGGTTTCCATGTGAATTCATTTTCCGTATCCTCAAATACGATTGGGGTATCTAAAATGATGGTTGCAGGCGTATAGTCCTTATCAAGGGCAGCGGCGTAAATAATGGGTTTTAATGCAGAGCCGGGCTGACGCCTCGATTGTACAGCCCTGTTATACTGGCTCACCCTAAAGTCTCGACCGCCGATCATAGCCTTTACATAACCGGTTTCGGTTTGCATGCAAAGTAGTGCGCCTTGTGCAGCGGGACTCTGTTCCAGAGATAGATTCCATTGCCCGGAGTCTTTCTGCTGTCCGTTTATTCTGACCAGGATTACGTCCCCTGCCTTGAGAACATCACTGACCTTCTTCACCCTGGTGTTATAGTGGGCAACCTCCGGGTCAGGTTTCCTTGCCCACTTCATGTTCTCAAGATGAAGGCATCCTTGTTGTCCTCCAATGCGGACAGTGGCCTTTTGCTTGCTATCATTCACTGCAATAACGACCCCCCGGATGATTCTTCCAGGTGCCAGCGGGTGGTCCTCAATCATTCCCTGGATCTCTTGAGAGAAGGCCTCAAACTGTTCCGACTCTAAATGTTTCAGAGGGCCCCTATACCCCTGCCTTTTGTCGAGCTCCCGGAGTCCGTTGTCTAAGGCGGCCCGTCCTGCCCTTTGCATTTCGACGTTCACAGCAGTGTAAATTGTCAGGCCGTCATTGTAGAGGATATCCCTGCCGTATTTTTTTTCTACGTACTTACGTACGTATTCAGTGTAGTAAGGGACCTCCTCAATATACCAGTTGCGTCTGGGCTTGATATCGAGTGGCGTGTTGATGGCCTCGGTTGCCTGGATATCTGTGATGTATCCTTCATTCATCATCCGATTCAAGACATAGATCTGGCGATGTTTTGCCTTTTTGGGATGCTGAAACGGGGAATAGCGACTCGGGGCCTGCGGCAACCCTGCTATCATAGCGTATTCGGCCAGATTAAGATCACAGACTGATTTTCCAAAATAGTTTTGTGCGGCGGCCTCAACACCGTAAGCGCCATGTCCCAAGTATATCTGGTTGAGATATAGGAAAAGTATCTCGTCCTTTGTAAATACCTTGTCTATACGATAGGCAAGGATCGCCTCTCGTACCTTGCGGACATAGCTTTTTTCGGGTGACAGGAAAAAGGACTTGGCAACCTGCTGGGTGATAGTGCTTCCCCCCTGAATGATAGTGCCTGCTTCGAGGTTCTTGAAAAACGCCCGGACGATGCTTGCAAGGTCAATCCCTTCATGTTTGAAAAAACGAGCGTCTTCGGATGCAACAAAGGCATTGATGAGGGTCTTTGGTATCTTGGAAAAAGGAAGTACGATCCTTCGCTCTTTGAAGAACTCGGCAATCTTGTGCTTGTCGTCCGAGTAGACAGTGGTGATAATAGATGGGCGGTAATCCTTCAAAGAGGATATTTTGGGAAGGTTTCTTGTTAGGTGATAATAAAAGCCCCCCAAAAAAAGCCCGGCCAGGAGGGACAAGACAATAACTGTCCCGTAAAAAAGATGGAGAAACCTCCCAAACCGCCCCTGGGTGCCTCGTCTGGATATTATTTTTTTTGCGTTGAGTTCACTACGAGAACGAACCATAATCCCTTTGTATCAAGAAAGGGTTGAACACACAAGAGCCGTTGCATTCACTGGCATTTTTCATTTTGAGGGGCATCCTTCATTGACCAGTTTACACTTTTTTCGAAAAAGCGTGTATTATCGAATTGAATGGGGATGTCCAAACTGGAAGTTCGAAATTTGAAATTAGGTAAGGCATCTACATCTTTAGGTTTTTCCCAATTTCAAGTTTCAAGTTTCAAATTTCACTGCCAAAATTCAAGATCAACAAAGTGTAAACTACTTTTGAGTTGTCGTGAAGGATGCCTTTAAATCTATAGAATTGCTGGTACAGGGCAATATCGGTTGACGGTGAGGTATTCATAATGCAAGAATATAGTATTATGTGTCTTTCGCTCATGATTGGACGAATGGAAAAGCGGAAGTGACCATGCCTTTAGACAAGATCGTTGTTCGCGGTGCGCGCCAGCACAACCTTAAAAACATTGATGTTGACATCCCTCGAAATCGACTCGTTGTAACAACCGGCATTTCGGGCTCTGGCAAATCGACCCTGGCCTTTGATACGCTTTACGCTGAGGGGCAGAGGCGATATGTTGAGTCGCTTTCAGCTTATGCTCGCCAGTTTTTGGAGCAGATGGACAAGCCGGATGTGGACAGTATCGAAGGCCTTGCCCCGGCCATTGCCATCGAGCAGAAGTCTATTACCAAGAACCCTCGTTCTACAGTAGGAACAGTTACTGAGATCTACGATTATCTTCGACTCCTCTTTGCCCGCATCGGCAAGCCGCATTGCCACAGGTGCGGACAACGCATTACGTCCCAAAGTACCCAAGAGATAGTGGATCAAGTTATGGCCCTTGAGACAGGTACCAGGGTCGTTATCCTGTCTCCTGTAGTTGCTGGACAAAAAGGGGCCCATCAAAGGTTGCTCCAAAGACTGCAAAAGGACGGTTTTGCAAGAGTCAGGGTGGACGGCAAACTGTATGAGCTTGATGGAACGGTTCTGCTTGATAAGAACATAAAACATAGCATAGAGGTGGTAGTAGACCGTTTGGTCGTTCAAGAATCAGCCCGAAATCGTCTGGCCGATTCTATCGAACTTGCCATTGGGCTGTCCGAAGGTGTGGTGTTGGTTGATCTGTTACAGGGTGAACCACTCATCTTCAGCGAAAAGGCAGTCTGCATGCTCTGCGGTATCAGTTATTCTCCTTTTACTCCGGCCGGTTTTTCCTTTAACAGCCCCCAGGGGGCCTGCCGCACCTGCGACGGCCTCGGTTCCATGATGGTGTTTGACCCCGACCTGATCGTGCCTGACCCTACCCTTTCTCTGAGGGATGGTGTGATTGTCCCTTGGGAAAATCGACATTCGGTCTACTTCTACCAGGTGTTAGACGCCATTACACGACAATTTAGCTTAAACATCCATACGCCCTTCAATAGATTTCCTGAAGCCCTAATAGATCTCCTGCTTCATGGGTCCAAGGGCAAGACTATCGAGTTTTATCTTGAACGGGACGGTAGACGCTACACATACTCCAGACCCTTTGAGGGGGTTATTCCGAACCTTGAACGACGTTATAGGGAGACCCGATCACACCATGTCCGTGAAGATGTTGAGCGGTTTATGAACATGCGACCTTGCCCTGAGTGTCATGGTGCAAGGCTCAAACCGGAAAGCCTCGCAGTTGAGGTTGGCGGGGAGTCGGTTCACAAGGTATGCAGACGTTCAGTAACCGAACTCCTTGATTTTTTTGGGGCAATTGCTCTTGGTTCCCGAGATAGGGCTGTCGCAGATCCTATACTGAAAGAGATTACCGAAAGGCTCTGTTTTTTGACCCAGGTTGGATTAGGCTATCTGACGCTTGATCGGGCTTCGGCCACACTTTCGGCAGGAGAGGGGCAGAGGATTCGGTTAGCTACCCAGATAGGTTCCAAGCTAACCGGTGTACTCTATGTTCTGGATGAGCCGAGTGTTGGCCTCCACCAGCGGGACAACCAAAGACTTCTTAGTACTCTCAAACAGATGCGTGATCTGGGAAATACGGTTCTTGTCGTTGAGCATGACGCTGAAACAATCCTTTCGGCAGACCACGTGATTGATATGGGGCCCGGAGCCGGGGCCGATGGCGGATACCTTGTATTTGATGGGCCGCCAAGCGTTTTGCTTGAACACGAGACGTCTGTTACGGGTAAGTATCTTTCAGGTCGTAAAACCATACCGGTGCCTGCCAGGCGCCGCCCGATGAGAAACGGTCACATAGTCGTAGAAGAGGCATCGACCAACAACCTCAAAGATATCACGGTTAGGTTCCCACTGGGATGTTTTGTGTGCGTAACCGGGGTGTCGGGCTCAGGCAAATCGAGCTTGGTCGTTGAAACACTTTATCGATCTCTGGCTCGCCGGTTCTACCATTTGAGGAAAGCCGTGGGCAGATACAGTCGAATGACGGGCCTTGAAAAGATAGATAGTGTCATCAACGTAGACCAGTCTCCGATTGGACGAACACCGCGGTCGAATCCAGCCACCTACACTGGAGTGTTTACCGACATTCGAGACTTGTTCGCCAAAACCCCGGATGCCAGAACCCGTGGATATAGACCAGGACGCTTCAGCTTCAACGTAAAGGGAGGGCGGTGCGAGGCGTGTCGCGGGGATGGAATCATCAAGATCGAGATGCACTTTCTCCCGGATGTCTATGTGACGTGCGATGTCTGCCAGGGAAAGCGGTACAATCGGGAGACCCTGGATATTAAGTACAAGGGGAAGAACATCTCAGAGGTGCTGGACATGACTGTTGATCAGGCCCTGGGCTTCTTCGGCAAGATCAAGAAGATAAGAACCAAGCTTCAAGCCCTGGCTGATGTGGGGTTGGGCTACATTCGCGTTGGCCAACCTGCGACAACCCTTTCAGGCGGGGAGGCCCAGAGGGTCAAGTTGTCAAGGGAACTCAGCAAACGGGCCACAGGGAGAACCGTTTTCATCCTGGATGAGCCAACAACAGGGCTTCATTTTGCAGACATCCAGAAACTCCTGGATGTTTTGGGCCGGCTTACGGACGCCGGCAACACAATCATAGTGATCGAGCACAATATGGACGTCATCAAGTCAGCCGATTACATCGTGGACCTTGGGCCGGAAGGAGGAGATAAGGGCGGTTATGTCGTAAAGTGCGGCACACCTGAAGAGATTGCCGGGACCCCGGCATCCCACACCGGCAGGTTCCTGAGCAAGGTGCTGGGTGCCGAATAGTTGTAACCTGTTATGTATTTCTATTGAACCCCTGAACCTTTGAACCCGTGAACGGTTACCTTAGCGCTTATGGGGTATTGAAGTGATGGGATATCACAAGCGATATGATATCAATGAGTTGTATAAGTTCGAGGTAACTTCTCGAAAAGTCAGGGTGAGATGTCTGGATTCCGGCTTTCGCCGGAATGACGTTTGGATGTATACTGCCCGTCATTCCTGCGAACCCTGGATCAGAGTCCAGGGCAGGCACAGGAATGACGGGCAGTAGTCGCAAAATGTAATCTACCCCAACTTATTGAGAAGTTACAGTTCGAGGTGGGGGAGAGTCACGCACCTAGTTTTGATGTGATATGGTGTCGTTTTGATTTTGCTGTGGTGAGCCTGTAACAGAGGACACCAAGCTTGAGGCTGAAATCCACATTTTCGATGGATACAGAAGCCGGGGAATTGAGCTCAACAGGTGCGAAATTCAGAATGCCGCGAACCCCGGCACTTACCAGCCTGTCTGCAGCGTCCTGAGCCCATTCCGGCTTTACGGCAATCACACCGATCTCTACACCCTTTTCCTTGACCATACACTTCATTGATTCCAAGGGCTCGACCCGTATGTCTCCAACTTTTAGGCCGATTCTGTTTGGCCTTTTATCGAATGCTGCTACAAAGCTGTACCCCTTTTTCACAGACTGGGCATGTTTCAAGAGTGCCCAGCCAAGATTCCCAACACCGACCAAACCGAAATGCCATTCCCTGTCCAGGCCAAGGATCTTGCTAATCTCAAGGAGGAGGCCTTTTACATAATAACCAAGGCCTCTAATTCCGAATTGACCAAAGTAGGCCAGGTCCTTGCGGACCTGTGCAGGATTAATGCGGCAGATATCGGCCAGGCGAACCGACGAGACCACTTCTTCGCCTTTTTGGTCTAAATGCTCAAGCTTTCTTGCATAAACCGCAAGGCGAGTCACGGCAATAGAAGGGATTTTCTCAAATTTCATGGGAACAATCCACCAATCCACACGTACCAACACAAAAAAAGGGTTGCACATCGCCCGTCACTGACAGGCGAGGCAACCCTTCGATGATGTTTCATCAATTTTACAAAATTAAGGAGTGACTGTTGAAAACAGATCTGCAATCGCTGCAGATTGCGGATGCGCATAAATAAGGATCAGGCAAATAACCAGGGCGTAGATACACAGGGACTCGACCATGGCCAGACCAATCAGCATGGTCACAGTTACCTTACCCGATGCCTCAGGGTTCCTGGCAATACCCTCAACTGCACCTCTGATTGCATAGCCCTGGCCGATGCCAGTGCCAAACGCTGCTATCCCGATACCGAAACCAGCGGCAAATACCGATGTTGTGAAGTACTTCAGACCGGCAACGGCCATGTCAGCGCCCGCAGCATACGCTACTGTGGAAAGGGCAACCAGGAAAAACGCGGACCCCATTGTGGAAATCGACAGTTTCTTGAACATTGACTCTTACCTCCTTTAGTTAAAATGTTTTTATTAATGGGCTTCTTCCATTGCACCTGCAAAGTACATTATGGAAAGCAAAAAGAACACAAAGGCCTGAACCAAGCACACAAAGATTCCCAAGGCCATGATCGGCAATGGAGCAAAAAAGGCGCCTGCCAGCATAAACAGGATGGCCAAAACCAGTTCGTGGCCGCTCATGTTTCCAAAGAGTCGAATGCTGAGCGAGAGAATCCGTGCAGTGTGTCCAATCAGTTCTATCGGAAGTATGATGGGTATCATCCACCACACCGGTCCCAAAAAGTGTTTGATGTATTTGGGCCCGTGATACATGACACCTATTATATGGGTCAAGGGAACTACAACAAGGGCACAAGACAGGGTAGTATTAAGGTTGGCGGTGGGAGGAAAAAACCCGGGAATCAGGCCGATAAGATTGCAGACAAAGATATAGATGAAAATCGTCGCAAGTATCGGAAAAAACCGACGGCCTTCCTCTCCTGAAATGTCCACCATGAAATCTTCCATCCCTCCGATCAGGATCTCGAAGACATTTTGCCCCTTTGTTGGAATCATACCTATTCCCTTGGTGGCAAGAACCGCTAACACCAACAGGAGGAGCATTACAAACCATGTGTAGATCACATGGGGATAAAGGTGGGCAAAATGCCCCAGGCCGACAAGATCACTCAACTGCACTAGAAAGAGAATGGGATGTTCCATATCACGCCGCCTCCTTAAAAACTATTTTTCTTACTTCATTAAGGGTTGCTATCAATATGCTTGTTACCACAACGGAGAGCCCTATTATGAGTCCCAAGGGGTTTACGTAATGATCCGCAATAAGTACATATATGATAAGGGCACAGGCAAAAAAACGAATATAATACTTGCCCAACACCACACCCGTTTTCGCGACATGCGGTGGCGTTAAGGCCTTCTTAAGAGTCTGGTACAAGAGCTGAAAATTAATGGTCACAATGAGGCCGCCAGCCAGGATTCCCCATGCAAAAGGGCCTGGCACCAGGACAAACCCTAAGGTCGTGGCGGCACAAAACAGGATCCAGTTAGAAAGCGTAATAAATTTCAAGAGATTTCTTTCTATGCGCACAGCTCGAAGTCTTCCCCTTACAGTTTTTGACTTTTTTTCATGACCAGGTATATATTGCGAAATCCAGCAACGACACCAAGACCAAGAAAGATAAGTGTCAGGCACGGAGAGGTATTAAAACGATTATCCAGCCAGTACCCAATGCCCAAGCCAATCACCACTGACAGCGCAATGGAAAAACTCAAGCTACTGTAATACCATAGCTCCCTGAACAGTTTCTTGGTCTCTTTTTTCATCACAAAGAACACTGACTCAGAAGCCGTGCAGGACACAGCACACGGTTTCCGAAAAAACAAAATTCGTTTACCATATCGTGGCTTGCAAGTCAATCCCTAAATTCGTAAAGCGCCAAAAACCTCGCCGGCTGTCGAGATCGTCGCTTGGATGTCTCCTTCACTGTGGGCACTGGACACAAAAAGAGCCTCGTATTGAGATGGGGCTAAGTATACACCCCGTTTCAGCATCCCCGTGAAATATTCGGCAAACATGGCCAGATCACTTGTCTGTGCCTCTGCGAAGTTTGAGACGCGCTTTTCGGTAAAAAATAGTCCCATCATGGAGCCGACCCGATTAGTCGTTGCAGGCAGTCCTGCCTTGTCGGCAGCCTCCCTGATGCCCGCTTCCAGCATAGCTGATCTTGTTTCCAGGGTTTCATAATATCCGCTGTGTTGCAGACATTTCAACGTACTGATCCCTGCCGCCATGGCCACTGGGTTTCCGGACAGGGTGCCGGCTTGATAGACATCGCCCTCAGGGGCGACTTTTTTCATGATCTCTTTCTTTCCACCGTAGGCTCCTACTGGGAGCCCGCCTCCAATGATCTTGCCCAGGCAGGTAAGATCTGGCACAACACCGTAGATGGACTGGGCGCCTCCATAAGCAACACGGAAGCCTGTCATAACCTCGTCAAATATGAGGATGATCCCATGGTTGTGTGTTAATGTCCTCAATGTCTCTAAGAACCCTGCCTCAGCCGGAACAAGTCCCATGTTTCCTGCCACAGGTTCAACAATAATGGCTGCTATGTTATCACCCTTCTTAGAAACTACGTCGGTTACTCGCTCTTCGTCATTATAGGGAAGGGAAAGGGTGTTCTGCACAAACGCCTCAGGGACCCCTGGGCTACCCGGAATACCCAGTGTCGCGACCCCTGAGCCGGCAGCCACAAGAAGGGTATCGGCGTGACCATGATAGCAACCGTCGAATTTAATCAGCAGATCCCTGCCGGTGACGCCCCGGGCCAGGCGAATAGCGCTCATCGTGGCCTCGGTTCCTGAGTTGACCATTCTGACCATCTCAACGGATGGAACGGCTTCCGTGACCATTTCGGCCAGTTCTATCTCAAGATCCGTGGGGGCCCCAAAGCTGGTTCCTCGCTTAAGTACATCCTGGATGGCCGATATTACTTCAGGACGGCGATGCCCTAAGATCATAGGGCCCCAAGATCCGACGTAGTCTATATAGGCATTGCCGTCGGCATCGAATACCCTGGAACCCTCTGCTCGCTGTATAAAGACAGGCTTTACGCCCACCGAACGGCAAGCTCGCACAGGGCTGTTCACACCTCCAGGGATGACTTTTTGGGCCTGTTCAAATAGTTTTTCAGATACGTTTCGTTTCATCTACAACAATCGCTCCCCCTTGATTTATTTTGATATACTCAGCCCGGCCATAACTGAAGCTTTTGCCACAAGAAAGCGCAGTTTATGATCCAGCGGAGTATAAACTCAATTTACTTGCTGCCCTGGTCAAAATCAAGTTTTTTGTTAACACCTGGGTTGAGCGGTTCAGTTTTCACGGTTCCGGGTTGAAACGTAAGTCTTCTCAATAACTCAGTAACTCAGGGTAAGATGTGTGGATTCCGGNNTTCGCCGGAATGACGTTTGGATGTATAGCTTTTCAGAAAAATACTTGCAAATTTGCGGGATGAGTGGTGCTGATAACCATGTGAAGTTACGCTAAAATAATGTGCAGCTTAACTCCGCAATCCCCGGCCCAGACCTGGCCAATAGGCTCTGTGGTTGCATATATAGATTTCAAGATAATGTTTTTGGGGTATAGTAAAGGCTCAGTAAGACCTAACTTTGTTGTTGGTAGTGG
>LGVF01677142.1_pt3 | contig 12620 bp, 11 predicted proteins | sample 469901 | NCBI WGS metagenome assembly LGVF01 (sample SAMN03893561, study PRJNA290197) | marine sediment metagenome | material: sediment; isolation source: combined push core samples #3730, #5133, and #5579 collected at Hydrate Ridge | place: Pacific Ocean: Hydrate Ridge | reverse complement strand
CTTTTTTTTACAAAAACCTCAATATGTGCTGGTGTAAAACTTCCCATAAATATACTTCGAATTGGTCCGCCAAAACCTTTTTCTCGAGTAATAACTAGTATTTGATTCACTTCTAAATAATTTTTCATTAAAATCATATCCATATCTGAGTCTGCTGTGGTTAAAAACCGATATTGATCTTCAATCATTCTTTTTCTCCTTTTTTTTTATATGCTCCCATATTTCGTCATTTATATCTTCAATCGTTCTTAATTTCCCTTGCTCTACACATAAAATTTCTGTCCAATGATAGGTATCGACAAGATTAAGAGCACTTTTATAGGCATCTTTTAAATGATCTTTATTATTTTCATGAATATCTTTTTCTGCTTTCCCAGTAATCTTATTATCTCTATTTTTAATTAATTTTTGATTTATTTCAAGAGGAATATTTAGAAAAAAAACTTGATCTGGTACAGGTAATTCAAAAATATTAAATTCATAATCCCATAACCAATCTAGAAATTGTTTTCTTTCTTTTAAATTCCTTATTTTCCCTGCTTGATGGACCATATTAGAGGTGGTATAACGATCTGCCAACACTATTCCCCCATTCTCTAAAAAGCCCTTAAAATCTTCGATATATGAAGCATACCGGTCAGCTGTATAAAATGTTGATGCAATGTAGGGACTAACATCCTCAGGCTTTTTTCCAAATGCACCTTGAAGATACAATTTTACCATCGATGATGATATTTTATCATACCGTGGAAAAGACACTTTCATGACTGGCTGTTCTTCTTTACATAACCGTTGATATAATAATTCTGTCTGCGTTTGTTTGCCACTTCCATCAACCCCTTCAATCACAATGAGTTGTCCTTTACCTTCCATTTGATGCTCCTTTTTCTTTTATTATCAATAACTCTCGATTTTCATCCATTCCTACTACCACTACGCCACTATCTAATAAATCGTTTAATCGATTTATTATTTTTTTTGTAATCCGTGACCCTGGAATTAAAAGTGGTACCCCTGGAGGATAAGGAATAATAAAATCTCCTGCTATTTTATCTTCTGCAGATTCAAGGGTATCTAATTCTTTTCTTTCCCAATTAAACGCTGTCCATAACGGCATCTCTGAATTAAAATTTTCCATACTATTGTCACTTTTTTTATATCGATCCTGTTGACTGCTTTTTTCTTTATTGTCTATACTTTCTACTATTTCTTCATTAATTGTCTGAATACTCGTCATTAATACCTGTAACGCTTCTTTTGTTGTACCAATACCTGTCATTGCCAAAACATGATTTTTACTGGATAATTCACATTGAATCCCATAATCCTTAAATAAAATCTTTTCGAGATCACTTCCTAGAATACCTTTTGTATGAAATAACCATTTACTCCGATCATACCCACTGTTACTATTCTCACTATCATATAATGTAATAGAAAAGGTTTTATTCTGGTTCTTATAAAACGCTTTATGCGATTGATAAATCCATTCAAAAATACTTTCCCCTTGATCGTTCGCCTGATCCACAGCTTCTTCAAGCGAGATCATTAAAGGATAACTTGGTGATGAACTTTGTAATATTGATAAATAATTTATTATTCTTTGCTGATTGATTCGATTGCCTTGAAAATGGATCAATGAACTTTGCGTTAATGATCCTAATATTTTATGGGTGCTTTGAATCACAACATCTCCACCCGCAGAAATGCCATCTTCCGGATAATTTTTATTAAAATGCAAATGTGCACCATGGGCCTCATCAATAATTAGAAACTTTCCCTGTTTATGAAGGATTTTTGCAATTTCTATTACATCGCTGGTTGTTCCATAATAGGTTGGATTGGTAAGAACCATTCCCACAATTTCAGGATTTTTTGTAATCGCTGCTAAGACCGTTTCTGGTAAAACTTCCTTTGGAAATCCCATTTCTAAATCAATTTCCGGATGTAAATAAATCCCATTTATTCGACCTAATATTAACGCTCCAAATACAGATCGATGGCAATTTGTAGGAATAAGCAAGGAATCTCCTGGATTACAACCTCCTAAAATCGCACTCTGGATCCCTGTTGTACTACCATTAATCAATAGTCGTGCATCATCACTTCCGTAAATTTTAGCACATTTTTTTTGAACATCTAAAATAATCCCTTGTGGATCATGCAAATTATCTGCACCTGGAATTTCTGTAATATCATACTTATAATAATCTTTATTTTTTTCCATACCCTTATGTCCTGGCATATGAAAAGGATATTTATTTTTATTATTTATTTGATTTAATTGATTTCTTATTATCTGTTTCTTCATTGTTCTATTCTAACACAAGCCCTTTCTATATTCGTAGAAATTTACCTTTTCTCTTAAGGAAAATTAATATATACTATTACTATAACTATAAAAAAAGGAGAAAAAATGACTTCTAACACAATAACAACTCTAACAATAGAAAACTTTGAAACTGAAGTTTTATCTTTTGATGGTCCTGTACTGGTAGATTTTTGGGCTTCTTGGTGTGGCCCATGTAAATCCCTCTCACCAACAATTGATGAAATTGCTACCGAACTTCCTGCGGGGATGAAAGTTTGCAAAATTAATGTTGATGATAATCAACCCCTTGCTCAAGAATTTCGAGTAATGAGTATCCCTACTGTTGTTTTTTTCAAAAATGGTGAAGCGGTTAATCGTTTTGTTGGTATTCGTGATAAATCTGAGTATATCGATACCATGAAAAATCTTTAATTTTTCATCTGTATCTTTTTGTTAGACCACATAAAAAAAGCCAAACTAATATTTAGTTTGGTCAGACTGTAGACAACAATAAAATAGTACCGATAATTGTTACATCATGGTGTGTGCATACGGCGAACAGGCGGTAGCCTAGTCCGAATTGCCAGCATACAACAGATTAACAATTGGTCGGTACGGGGTTTGTCGACACTCTGAACCAAACTGATACTCAGTTTGGTTTTTTTACGTTTATGATTAATTTACTTTTCCACCTGATGGAATGCCATCAACGGTTACAACAGAAAGCTTCTTTCCTTTTGAAGCGGATAAAATCATACCACATGATTCCATTCCTCGAAGCATAATAGGTTTTAAATTTTCAACAACGATGAGGTGTTTTCCAATTAATTCTTCTGGTTTATAATATTTTGCAATACCAGATACCACTTGGCGTTTTTCTTTTCCAATCATTAATTGAAAAACTAACAAACGATCAGCATCTGGATGAGCCTCACACCCTATAACTTCTGCAACTCGTAATTTCACCTTATCAAAATCATCAATTGTAATTAATCCTTCTGGTAATTCATTCTCATTATTTTCTTGTTTTTCTTTTTGTTTTTGTTTTTCTTCTTGTTTCATTTTTTTCTTTTGTCCTTTTTCGTCTTTTTTCTCTAATTCAATTCTTGGAAATAATGGTTCACATCTCTTAACTTGAATACTTTCTGGATATCCCCCAAATTTTTGAATGCTCTCCCATGTCATTGCTTCTTCTGGGCAATTTAGTTGTTTTTTGATTTTTTCTGCTGTCTTTGGCATCGCAGGACCAATAAGAACCGTTACAATTCTTAGCGATTCGGTTAAATTATACATAACTTGAGCCAAGCGACCTTTACTTTCTGGCTCTTTTCCTAAAATCCATGGTTTTGTTTCATCAATATATTTATTTGTTCGCGATATAAGTTTCCATATTTCTTCTAATCCTCGACTAAAATCAAGGGCTTCCATATAGTGATCAACATTTCCTGGAGTTTTTTCAGCTAATTCAATTAATTCTGCATCAAATTCTCCTGTTACTCGTTTTGTTGGAATAATTCCATCAAAATACTTATCAGTCATCGCAATGGTTCGACTTAATAAATTACCTAAATCATTCGCAAGATCTGAATTAATATGACTCACTAATAAATCTTCATTGTAAATCCCATCTGATCCAAAATTCATTTCTCGTAGGACATGATATCGTAATGCATCAACCCCATACTTAGCCACTAATTCCACAGGATCAACAACATTCCCAACAGATTTTGACATTTTGCCACCTTTTAATAAAATCCATCCATGACCATAAATTTTTTTAGGCAAGGGTAATTTCAGTGCCATTAAAATAATTGGCCAATAAATCGTATGGAATCGAATAATATCTTTTCCTACTAAATGAACATCTGCAGGCCAATATTTTTCCATTAAATCAGGTTTGTCATTTAAATATCCGAGGGCTGAAATATAGTTAGGAAGGGCATCTATCCAAACATACACCACATGTCCTGGATCAAAATCTACCGGTACACCCCATGTAAATGATGTTCGTGAGACACATAAATCCTGTAATCCTGGTTTAATGAAGTTATTAATCATTTCATTCTTTCGTGATACCGGTTGGATAAAATCAGGGTGCTCTTCCATATATTTTAATAGGTCATCCGCGTATTTTGACATCTTAAAGAAGTATGCTTCTTCTGATGCTTTTTCCACAGGTCGTCCACAATCGGGACAATTTCCATCAACTAATTGACTTTCAGTCCAAAATGATTCACACGGTGTACAATAGGATCCTTCATAATTTGATTTATAAATATCACCTTGATCATATAACTTTTTAAAAATTTTCTGAATCGTTTTTTCATGTTCTGGATCTGTGGTTCGAATAAATTGATCATAGTTAATATCCATCGTATCCCATAGATCTTTAATCCCACTCACAATCCCATCAACATATTCTTTTGGAGAAGCACCCGCTTCTTGGGCTACTTTTTCAATTTTTTGTCCATGTTCATCGGTTCCTGTTAAAAAATAAGTATCATAGCCCTTTAGCTTTTTATACCGTGTAATCGTATCCGCTGCTACTGTCGTATAGGTATGTCCTATGTGTAAATTTCCACTGGGATAATAAATTGGTGTTGTAATATAAAACGTTTTTTCTGACATATTGTCTCCTTTTTTTTTACAAAAAAAACCTCCGTCCTGTTAAGGGCGAAGGTTTCGCGTTACCACCTTAGTTTACAGAATCTTCACAGATTCTGCCTTAATAAGTTATATTAACTCATTGTTTTATCGCTATCTAGCGGTTAAGGTTTAGATTCCTCCTTACCTCAACATACTCCAAGACCATCTTCAATGGTTATTTCATCACTGGCTTTCACCTTTTCCAGCTCTCTTTTGATCCTGTCACCATTTACTCTTCTCTTCATTGTAATTTTCTATTTATTTAGTCTTTATTTATTATACTCTATTTTTTTTATTTTTCAAGTCTTATCGTTTAAGAACATTATAGACATCTCTTTTAGATAATCCGCGATCTTTTGCAACATGTTTCATACTCTCTTTTTCAGACAATCCTTGGGTTAAATAGACTTGAAGATGCTCTTCTAATGGTAATAAACTCAAGTCCTGCTTTTCTTCCGACACCCCTTCGTCCTCAGTTCTCCCCTCAATACAAAGAACATATTCACCTCTTGGCGTACTATCTTGATAATAGGTTTGATGCTCTAAAATAGTGCCATATCGGCTTTCTTCATAGCGCTTTGTGATTTCTCGCGAAATACTCATTTGACGATCTCCTAAACCATGATCCACCATTTTTTTTATGGTTTTAATAAGGCGGTGAGGGGATTCATAAACTACTGTTGTATATTCCGAGCTTTTTATCCGATCTAAACCTTCCATAATTGCTTTATTATTTTTTTCTAAAAATCCTAAAAACAGAAAATGACGCGTATCTAAACCTGATAAAACCAATCCACACAATCCTGCATTCGGTCCTGGAATCACTTCCATTTTAATCCCTTCGGCGACACAATTCTTCACTAATACCGATCCTGGATCTGAAATTAACGGCATCCCTGCATCCGATATCAATCCAATGGTTTGACCTTGTTTTAATAATTCAATTAATCCCATACTCGATTGTTGTTCATTGTGTTGATGATAGGCAATCATCTTTTTTTGTATTTCAAAGTGATTCAACAATTTGATGGAATGCCTTGTATCCTCTGCTGCAATTAAATCCACTTCTTGTAGTGTTTTTAAACCACGAATACTCATATCATCTAAATTTCCAATTGGCGTTCCTATAATATATAGTTTACCTAACATCTTATGAGTTATAGAGGTTTTGTGCAACATAAACCCCATTTGCAGAAGCTTGCATTAATCCACGGGTTATTCCTGCCCCATCACCTAATACATACAAATTCTCAACACTTGATTGGAAATCCTTATCCACTTCAACCTTATTTGAATAAAATTTAACTTCTACTCCATAAAGCAATGTTTCATCACTCGCTAATCCTGGTGAAACATGATCTAACGCTTCAATCATTTCAACAATATCTTTCATAATTCGATATGGTAATACCAAACACAAATCTCCTGGAACCGCATCCATTAAGGTTGGTTTAATATTATTTCGCAGCAAACGTTCTGCTGTCGTCCGGCGACCTCTTAGAAAATCACCATAACGCTGAACCATAATTTTATTGCCTGTTAGCATGTTTCCTAAACCTGCAATATGTTTTCCATAAGCAATCGGTTCTCTAAAAGGCTCCGTAAATCCTTTTGAAACCAACAATGCAAAATTTGTATTATCCGTTTTTAATGTTTCTGCTTTATAACTATGACCATTAACTACCGCTAAATGATTATCATAATATTCTGTGGATACAATCCCTCCAGGATTCGAACAAAAAGTTCTGACACTATCATCAAAGGTTGGGGTGTAATAAACCAATTTCCCTTCGTAAAGAGCATCATTTATTTCTTGCATCACTTCATTTCGAGTTTCTAAACGGATCCCAATATCAACTTTTCCAACGGTTGTTTCAATATTATACTCATCACACCTCGCTTTAAACCATTCTGATCCATCACGTCCTACAGCAGCGACAACCTTATCCGCTAAATAAGTTTCACCCTTTGCAATTACCCCTGTCACAACATTATTTTTTACGATCAAACTTTCAACCGCTGTTCTAAATTTAATCTCAATCCCAAGATCATTCAGTAAATAATTTTGAATCCGTTGATAAATAGTATATCCTACTTCTGTTCCCATATGACGTACTGGACACTCAATAAGTTTTAAATTATTTTGAATAGCTTTGGTTCGAATATCGCGTATCTTTTGGGGCTTATCAATCCCATGAACGCGTTCATCCGCACCAAAATGTAGATAAATATCATCAACATACTTAATTAAATCCTCAGTTTTTTTATATCCAATATATTCTGGTAATTCTCCACCAACATCGGGTGATAGTGATAATTTCCCATCGGAATATGCCCCTGCTCCTGCAAAACCCGTTGTAATATTACATGGGTTACATCCAATACATACATTGGTTTTACGCTTAGGACAAATACGTTTTTCAATTGCATTGCCTTTTTCAATCATTAAAATTTTTAAATTTTTATCGTTTTTTGCCAACTCCATCGCAGTGAAAATCCCACCTGGACCCGCTCCAATAATAATTACATCGTATTTCATTTTTTCTTCCTTTAATTATAAACGTCTGGACCATAGTCATCTTCATTATATCCTTGGGCCAAATCATTAAATTTTGTATATTCTGGTATCCAAGCGAGTCGTATCGTTCCTGTTGGGCCATTCCGTTGCTTGGCAATAATCAATTCTGCTATATTTTTTAGTTCTGGATTTTTGTCGTAATAAAATTCTCGATAAAGAAGCATCACCACATCTGCATCTTGCTCAATGGAACCTGATTCTCGTAAATCAGACATCATCGGATGATGATCTGTTCGTGCATCTGGTGCACGACTTAATTGTGATAATGCAATCACTGGTGCTTCCATTTCTCTGGCTAACGCTTTTAATCCTCGCGACATTTCTGAAATTTCATTTTGCCGATTTTCCGACTTTCCATTCCCACCACTCATTAATTGAAGATAATCAATCACAATCAAATCCAATGCTTTTTCTGTTTTTAATCGTCGACATTTTGAACGCACTTCTGCAATTGTAATTCCAGGCGTATCATCAATATGAATCTTTGCTCCATAAAGGGTATTGTACCCAACAACCAATCGTTCCCAATCTTCCTTTGATAAATTTCCAGAACGTACATTATTACTATCAACCAGCGATGCAGCACACAACATACGCTGAACCAATTGTTCTTTTGCCATTTCCAAACTAAAAATTGCAACCGATTGATTATCTTTAATCGCTGCATTCTGTGCAATATTTAAAGCAAATGCCGTTTTCCCCATCGATGGTCGCGCTGCAACAATAATAAGGTCTGAGGGCTGTAACCCTGATGTAATATGATTTAATTCTGAAAATCCTGTTTCTATTCCTGTCAGTTTTCCTTTATTACTTTCAATTGCTTCAATTTGAGAAAGGGTTGTTCCAAGAGTGTCTTGAATACTTTGAAAATCACCCGTTCGACGACCTTGAGATACTTTAAAGATCTCTTGTTCTGCTCGCTCGATGACATCCCCTACATGATCATATTGACCATAGCTATCTTCTAATATTTTAGATGCTGTTTGAATCAAACTTCGAATCACTGCTTTTTCATGAACAATTTGACAATATTCTAAATAATTCCGATGAATTGGAACCATTTCAATTAATTCACTAAGATACCCTATCCCACCAATCGTTTCAAGTACCCCTTTATTTCTCAAAGCATCCATAAGCGTTACCGTGTCAATTGGTTTACGCTCTCCATGAAGGTACAACATACTTTGAAAAATTTCACGATGCGCTCCTCGATAAAAATCGCTTGGTGATAAAAGTTCTTCTGCTCGGGCAATATTCGATTCTTCCATTAAAATTGCACCTAAAACCGATTGCTCTGCCTCAATATTATGAGGAGGAACTTTTGAATTTACCACCTGAATTCCTCCTAGTCTTCGCCTTTAACAATCACGGTTAGTGTTCCTATAATTCCTTGGGCTATTTTTACTTTTACTTCAACTCGACCAATATTTCGAATTGGCATTTCAAGCATTACTTTTCGTTTATCTATTTTTATACCGTTTTCTTTTTCTAAAACTTCTGCAATATCTTTGCTAGTTACTGAACCAAACAGTTTGCCATCTTCTCCTACACGTTCCCTTAATGTTATTTCGACATCATCAATTATTTTTGCTAATGCAATCGCTTTTTGATGATCATCTGCTGTTTTTTTTATTTCGTCTGCTTTTCTTTCTTCCGCTAATTTAATATTTGCTTTATTCCCAATAATTCCTTTTTTCGTTTTAATTAAAAAATTTCGTCCAAACCCATCTTTCACTTCAACAATATCGTTTTTATTTCCAACATTTTTTACATTTTCTAATAATATTACTTTCATTTCTTTTCATTCTCCTCTTTGTATTTTTTAATTGCTTCAAGAAGCAATTCTCTTCCCTTTTCCAAATCAGTTTCTCCTTGAATTTGTGCTCCTGCAATCGCTAAATGACCACCACCGCCTAATTTTTCAAGAATAACTTGAACATTTACTTCACCCATTGATCGGCCACTGATCGCTAACCCTTCTTCATTCTTCAATATAATGAACGATGCAATAATACCTTTTATATTTAATAATTCATCCGCAGCCTGGGCTGCAATTAATTTTCCATAATCAGTATTATTTTCAAACATTGATATCGCTAAATTATCAAAATATACTTTTGCATTTTTTACAGCATCGGATTTTGCTGTATAGGTATTTAAATCATCTTGTAATAATAATTTTGTAATGATCATATCTGCACCTTTTCTTTTTAAATATGATGCAGCTTCAAAGGTTCGTACCCCTGTTTTAAATGTAAACATTTTTGTATCCATACACATTCCAGCCATTAATGCATTCGCTTCTACGATATTCATTAGGTTTTTTTCATCAAAATATTGCAATAACTCTGTTACTAATTCACAGGTTGACGATGCATAAACTTCAGTATAGGTCATTAATGTATTTTCAATAAATTTATCTGATCGACGATGATGATCAATCACCACAATTTTTTCGATCTCATCAATTAAATTAGGTGATTCTAAATAATTAACGGTTTGCGTATCCACAATAATTAACAAGGTATTTTTATTTTTATATTCTTCCGCTTCTTTAGGTGTAATAAATACATCTTCATACTCTTTGTTTTCGAGTAAGTATTCAAATAAAGATTTTATGGAATAGTTAATTTCTTTAATAATAATTTTCCCATTTTTCCCTAGGGTTTTACACGCTCCTAATAAACCAACCGCACTTCCTAAACAATCCATATCTGGAGTTTGATGTCCCATTAAAAGAATATTATCCGCCTCTTTAATGAGTTCCTTTAATCCATAGGCTTTAACCCGAGCTTTAACCTTTGTCCGTTTTTCTGTTGCTTCAGTTTTTCCACCATAAAACGACATTTTTTCATCTTGACGAACCACTGCTTGATCACCACCACGTGCTAGAGCAATATCAAGGGCTGCATGTGAAATTTCTTGCGATTCTTTTATTCCTAATAACTGTTCCGAAATTCCAATCCCAATGCTTAAAGTAATGGGGAATTTTTCATCATTATCAATTTCTCGTACATCATCTAATATTTGAAAATTTTCATTTTGAAGTGCGCAAATTTTTATTCGCTCAAAAATCATTAGGTAACGATCATTTTCATAGGCAACAATCACACTTCCTAATTTTTTTGCCCATTCATTTATTTTTAAATCCACCGTCCCTAAAATAGCCGATCGTTTATGACTTGGAATTTGCTCAATAATATCATCATAATTGTCAATAATAACATAACAAAATAACGGTGATTTTTTTCGATATAAATCTTTTTGTTTGCTTTGTACTGTAAAATCAAAAAAATGCAATAATTCAAAACGGTGAACCGAATCTGTAAATGAATTCGTAACAACACCATAATAACGATTATTATAATGAAAGGTAACTTCATCTTGTTTTAAGGCTTCTTCTAAATTAAAGTCAAGTTCTTCTAATATATTTTTTTTAAACAATCCTTCTTTTTCTTTTTTAAAGTTTTTTCCAAAAGCTTGATTATACCAATAAATCATACCTTCTGTATCAACAATCGCCATTGCAATTGGCATTTCATACATCCGTTCTTGATTTATTTTATCCATATCACTATAGATTTCATTCATTGCGCGATTGATTTGAATTTCGTCAACAGACGTATTTTTCTTGTATAAAAATATTAAAATAATTGAAATAATTAACCCTATGATACCAAAACAAATATTATAATACCACATGATTAAGGATAAGCTTGAAATACAAAAGATAGAAAAACAAAATGCCTTTTTTTCACTTTCTTTCATTATTATTTTTGCTCCCTTCGAAAAAACCTTCGAACACCTAAAAAAACCTCCGCTATTCCCATCATTGTTACTAATGAAAACATAAGTAACCCTAAAATTATCACAAAGACTTTAACCCCTTTATTCTTTACTTTTTTATAATCCAAATAATCAAAAATCAATGAAAATCCCATTATTCCAAAAATAAGATAGACAAAATTCATAATTGTAAACCGATATATTTCTGGTATTTCTTCAATCCCAAAAATATTAATCATAAATGATCCCAAAATTAAAAGCATTAAAAAATATTTTAAAGATGGTGGAATAACCCAGTCTTTAAGTGGTTTTAATTTTTTTATTGAATATCCTAAATGGGATAAAATCGAATCACATATTAATACATTTATAACTGTACATACTAATGGAAATAATAAAAAAGCTGAAGGAATTCCTAACGCAATCGCTTGTATTTGATCATCTGCACTCTCTTTCATCATCGCTAATTGATTCGCATCAAAAAAACCTACGCCTTGATAAATTTGGTACGCTTCATCCATACTTACTTTAAACATATCCATTAAATATGTTGTGAAATCAATCCCCATAAGGAATTGAAAACTTACAATTACCGCGATAATAACGCATAAAAACCCAATAAAACCCACGCTAATTTTTTTTAATGCATTGCTCTCCTTGTAATACATATATCCCATACTTACACCAACTAAAAGTAATAATATTCCAAATATTACACCATTTAGCGGCCATAAAAATATTCCAATTAATATTGCTGATCCCGCACTTGCAATTATACTAATTTTCATTCCTTGGCGTTCCCCTAATATAATAATAGGAACGGGAATAAAAAACATAAAAATAACAAGAAAAGGAATATAATTACTTGCTACTGTTATCATTACAATAATCGCAGCAAAAATAGCACCTTCTACAAGTCCACGTGTTTTCATTGATCCTCCAAATGCATTCATTTAATTTATTTTTAATAGCGTCGCTATTCACATGCTAGTTAACTCTTCTATTATATCATACTATTTTTAAATGAATATCTTTTTTTAGAATCCTCAATCTTTCAAAAAAAAATATCCTACCTAAATTAAGGTAAGATATTTTTCAATAAATCTTAGTTATTTGAAGCATATGGTAATAAAGCAACATTACGCGCACGTTTAATTGCTTCTGTTACTTTTCTTTGATGTTTAGCACAGGTACCTGTTGCTCTACGTGGTAAGATTTTTCCACGTTCAGAAATAAATTTCTTAAGTGTTAGTACATCTTTATAGTCAACTTCTAATGCTTTTCTTTCGCAAAATTCAC
>LGVF01098029.1_pt1 | contig 12621 bp, 10 predicted proteins | sample 469901 | NCBI WGS metagenome assembly LGVF01 (sample SAMN03893561, study PRJNA290197) | marine sediment metagenome | material: sediment; isolation source: combined push core samples #3730, #5133, and #5579 collected at Hydrate Ridge | place: Pacific Ocean: Hydrate Ridge | reverse complement strand
TAAAATTTGCGTAGCGTAATCTGTTACATCTTCTCTTTCAAGTCGATAAAAGGGGGACACGATCCGATTTTTTGCATATTTAAATAAGTTATCCACTATTTAGTCACATACACTGGAAAGGTCGAAATAAATGGCAGTCACAAAAACAGCAAAAAAATTCACATTCGATGTGGGCTGGGTATTTGCAGGCTCAACTGTTGTATTGATACTGCATTTTTTCCAAAAGCCTCTGTTAGCGAGATATTTAGGTCCTGATGGTTTAGGTTTATTTTCAATGGCTCTAATGATTATAGGTATTATTGAACTTATAGTGATATTTGGAATTGATAGCGCACTCATAAAGTTCGTGGCTGAGTATACAGGTACAGAGCATAAGCACAAACGGTATTCGTTAGTTTCAAGTGCTTTTATTACAATGATGATCATGGGAATGATAACAAGCTTAGCTTTGTTTGCAAGCGCTAATACATTTGCCTGTATATTCAATATGCCTTCCTTATCGTTACTGCTCAAAATCTATGCCTGCATATTCCCATTCTCTCTCACCTATGCAATCACCATCAGTTATTTCAATGGACTGCGAAAGATGAGATATTATGCACTTATTAGGGTATTACAGGCTTTTTTAACTCTGTCATTCATATTAGCATTTCTTATGTCTGGATTTGGAGTGAAAGGTGCTGTGTTAGGCACCATGTTTGCAATAATTATAACAACATGCGTGGCAATAGTCATCGTAAAAAAAATTGTACACTTCACGATCAGGGATTACAAAAAAAATATGAAAATGCTCGCATCGTTTGGCAGCCGATTATTTGGCGCAAATATGATAGGCGAAATATACACTTCCATAGATACGATTATGATAGGCTATTTTTTGACGAGTACCGATGTTGGGTACTACGCAGTGGCTATTTCATTGAGTAGATTCTTCTGGTTAGTTCCAAGAGCGATGCGGACAGTTGCATATCCGGCAATATCTGAATATTGGGCAAAGGATAATCACCAGGCAATAAATAGATTAGTTGATAAGTCCCTGAAATATTCTGCATGTATATTGATATTTGCTGGGATGTTCGTTACATTCTTTGCAAAAGATATTGTTGATTTTATGTTTACATCCGAATTCTCACCGGCTGTTTTGCCACTAACCATATTAATAATTGGCACTGTAATCTATGGAATAATAGGATCCATAGGGGGCATATTTGCAAGTGTTGGAAAGGTCAGTTTGACACTAATAATCTCTGCTATTCATGCCGTTGTTAGTGTCCTGCTAAATATAGCGCTTATACCAATATATGGGATAGTTGGAGCGGCGACTGCTACTGCCGCATCGTATGTGCTAACCGTTGGTATTATCTTATATTATTTAAGAACAGCGTTATCAATAAAATTAGATACTTTTTGGTATACAAAAATGGCGATATTAATTGGGTTGTCAGTTGCACTATTTTATGCGTTTGATTTTTTAAATTATTACCTCTCCGCAATGATTGCATTGCTCCTCTATGCGATTGTGGTTATAAAATATCTTCTTACAAAAGAGGACCGAGATTATTTTGTGAATATTGCAAAGCATCTCTTGCATGGTGATTTTATTAAACCATAGCCTTTTAACCTGACTTTCAGCGTTGTGTAGGTACAACCTTAAAGAACTCATCAGTTCATTGGTCGTTACAAAAACAAAGGGTTATCCTTTTTATTCTTGTTTTCGCCGTGTAGCCTATATGTGGGCTACACAAGCATAATGCTTTCGGCTGATTATAGCGGCTTAATGCACCATAGATTGTGACTTAGTAGAGGAAAAAAATGTTGTAGCCTATAAAACTCGTAATGTCAGGTTTTAAAAAGCCGTATTAAAAATCCTTATTCATAAATAATCGCAAAAACAGTTCAAAAGATGCAAGATATAGGATTTTTTGTGCATTATTCTTTTTACCTTTTTCATGTTCTCGAATTAAAGTTTTAATGTAATCCTGATTAAAATATGTTTTCGACATTGCATTTTTATCTAATAACAAATCCTTAAAGAATATTTTCCAATTTTCATTTGTCCGTAGCCAATCGTTGAATTCGACATAAGTCCTTTTACCAGGTATGAAAATTTTGCCTTTTGATAGTTTCCATATCTGTCTTTTGAGTTTATTCCCAATGCGCTGATATATCGCTCCCGCTTTCCATAAAATTAAAGGTGCATCCGCGCGAATCATGTTTTTATCATAAATAAAGCTCGCTAATTCCGGTGAAAGCTTCTTTAAAAATTTGCGATAAATACAGTGATTCAATCGTAATTCGGGTGGTATTTTTAATATAACATCTATTAAATTATTATCGTATGTTGGCACAGAGTCTTCTATACAAAATCGCTCTAGAATTTGGCCGCCAATAGTCCATCTTCTAACATGATTCTGTAGAAATAAATAATCACAACAATTCCCAGGATGAGTCTCTTTAACTACTTTAAATTCTTTCTCAAAAGAGTTTAATGGATAATGTCTTATTTTGTTATAATAATCAACAATAAAAAGTTTATTTAATTCTATCTCAGAAAAAAATCTTTGCTTGGCGTATAGTATTTTTAATAATTCATCCTTATTTTTTGTATTTACTATTTCGTCAGTGAGATAACTCCCCCCAAGAGTCAAATCGAATGCGAAACCGTCGAAAACAACATCAATATTATTATTATCTTTAACAACCCTACATACAGGAGGTATAAAACTCACGCCAATATAATCCATACCATCAGAATAAAGAATTTCGTTTTCAGCATTATCTATAATCAGTTCAGGCGTTATTTCAATGATTTTATGCTTCATTCCCGCTATATCAGCTACATTTTTTGCAATTTTTACTTCATTACAGTCTAGCGGTCCAAAAGTAAATGCAAAAACATCTTTTCTTTTATCTTTCTCAATTGCAGCAACTACAGACCTTGAATCCAATCCCCCGCTTAAAGCAACACCGTAACGGTAATTATCTTTCATTCTGATCGCAACCGCTTTCTTAAAGGTTTCAACTAATTCATCTACGAATTCATCCTCGGTTTTGCTATAGTCGGGTTCGTAATTAAAATCCCAGTATTGTTTTATTGAAATTATTCCTCTATCATAAGTTAAAATTGATGCGGGTGGTAGTACTTCTATTCCTTTTAAGAATGTTTTATTTCCAAGAATTTCCCCAAATGCAAAGAAATCCGCAACCGTTTCATCATTTAATTCTTTCTTAAAATTTTTATCTAGTAAAATTGCCTTAACCTCGGGTGTAAATAACAGTTTGCCGTTGTTTATTGCATAATAATGGGGTCGTAGCCCATATCTATCATTAGCAAGTAACAATTTTTCTTCTTTTAAATCGCAAATTGCAATCACAAAATCTCCGTTTATTTTTTTTACAAAATCTATTCCATAATACTCATAAATATGTAAACAAAATTCAGGGTCATTTCCAACACTAAATTTGTATCCTTCACTCTTTAATTCATTCATTTCATCATCATAACCATAGATTTTGCCATCCATAAAAATACAAAGCGATTTGTCTTCGTTAAAGATTGGTTGTGGCTCGGGATTAAAAATTCCTAAATGCACTCGTGCAATACCAAAAAACGAATCTAAGTATTTATCTACCTTATACCACTTCTCATGCCTGAGCGAGCTAATCATTTGCTCTAAAAGTTCATTATCCACATTTGAGGATATTATCCCTACTATTCCTGGCATTATGTTTACCTTCGACAATAGATAATAAATCTATTTGCCTTTTGTTCTTCTCCAGTTAATAATGACGGTTTCTTGAACACACCACGTTGATAAAATGGAACATTCTTGTGGCGATAATACATTATAGGCATAACAAGAGTGTCAGTATATAATTTCCTTTCTTTTAAAAATGCCATAAATTCATTTATCCTTAATCCGCTGTATTTTCCAGCGAATCTTCTTTCGGCATGCTTTATTATTGGATGTTCCGCATTAGGAACAGAAATAATTATATGTCCTCCACCTCTAGTAACTCGGATAAACTCACTCATTGCTATCTTGGAGTTACAATGTTGCAATGTTTCAAGTGATATGGTATAATCAAAGGCATTATCTTTAAATGGCAAATTTGTGAGGCTTCCTTGGCAAAAATTAATAATAGTAAAATCTGTTTTTGGGGCTCTTTCTAAAATTTGTTGTAGCATGTTTTTAGATATGTCAAACGAAATTACTTTTTTTGTATGGTTTAATAATCTGAGAGTTAACTCTCCAGCGCCACATCCTGCATCTAGGACATTCATATTATTTTTAAAAATCATTTTTTCAATAACTATCGAAAACGCCATTTCTTGTAATTCAACATCTAAATTGACTATTTTACCGGGAGAACCACAATACATTTTGACATTACTGTCAAAATATTCTTGCCAATACGTTTCAATAGTTTTATTTTCAGGTGCTTTCTTTTTTGTGATATACGCCCATATTTTATTTTTTTTGGTCATGCGGATCAATCCTTTTTAACTCCTATCTAAGCTCGGTATTTTGGGAAATAATTAAAGTTAGGTTCCTCAGTGTTTTTTTCTTCAAAGTTATCAAACTTATATCTGTTTTCGCATAGCACTTGGTATATCTCCAAATTATGAATTTTTTTGTAGATATAAAAGTCTTTAGATAATTTTGAAAACGATGATTTAAATTTAAACAGAGAATCATTGTCCATTAAACCACCCCCTAAAACAAAACTGTGAATACCCCGGTTTTTCAATTGAAGCATTGTATTGTAAAGTAAAAAATTCGTTGGATATAGTTTTAAGTAATTTGTATCTGTTCCCCCTAACCAGTAATATGCAATCCCCCCATATGTTAATATCAGTATTCCCGCAATAACTTTTGCATCATGCATAATATTATTATACACTAAGTTATTTCCTAACTTCTTAAAAGCTTGTCTGAAGAAATTTTTGGAGAATAGATATTTTCCATGCGCATTTATCCTTTTCATGGTGTCGGTATATATACCATAAAAGTCTGGATATTTATTAAAATCACCTGTGCTCTGAAATGTTAATTGTGTATTTTTTTGATTTCTTCTGATATAATACCTATTAGATTTATTTAAACCACTCCACAGTTCACTTTCAGATTTCAAAAGATTTACGTAGATTATTCTGCTATTTTTTTCAGTCATTCCAGTAGAAAATGCAATTGTTTCATTGTGGTTATCAAAAATAGGATGTAGTCTTGCGAATTCTGAAACAATGCCTTCTTCACCACAATATTCGCTAAACGACTTAAAGAATCCAGACCACAAATCTTTTATGTTGTTTTTGTTTGAAATACATGCCAATGGGCCGCCATACCCATATGGGGAAATTATATCTTTATAATCACTAAGATCCGTTCCTACAAATGGTAAATCGGAAATCATGCTTTTAAAATAAGGGTATAATATAAAATCATTTTTATCACTGTAAATAAACAGTTCTCCTTTTCCACCAAAATTTAAATACGTTTCCCTATTCGTTATCTCCTCGTAAATCTCTAAATATTCTGGTAAATAATGGGGATCTTTGGCACTGCATCCCTCAAGATACTCTCTCCATTTATTCTTATTAATCGTTGTCAAAACTTCGATTTTAGCCATTTTTAAACCCATATTTTGTATTTAGGTATTCAATAACCATATCTTTTATCGCATCTTTTGAAATCAGTTCAGTATCCTTTGATGTGTACTCGTGCAAATCTATTTTTTTAATATTTTGATACCTTAAAGCGTCTTCATTATTCCTTAAAATCACATACATGCCATCCAATTCATATACTCGATTGGTTTCTGTATTATTTATCAAATCCTCGTGAAGTTTCTCCCCCGGAACTAAGCCCATTACATCTACTTCGACCTCTTCTTTAGATATATTCAACTTAGGTGCAATTCCATCTAAAATTACCTCCAATAAATCCCTTAACCTAAATGCTTTCATCTTCAAAATAAAAATCTCACCACCTTTTGCATATTCTGTGGCTTTTATTACAAGTTTTACAGCATCAGGAATCCCAATTATGAAACGAGTTACATTTGGATCAGTGATAGTTATTGGCTTTTTATTCAATAGATTATCTATAAGAACGGGAATAACAGAACCACGGGAGTTTGCAACATTACCAAAACGAACACATGAAAAATTCGCATTCAATGTGATTCTCTCTGCAATAAATTTAGTAGCACCCATAACATTCACAGGATATGCAGATTTATCTGTGCTTATGGTTACCATTTTGGGAATTTTATATTTTAGTGCCAAGTCAACAACATTCTGTGTCCCAAATATATTAGTTTTTGCACTCTCGATAGGAAAATCCTCGCAGATAACAACATGCTTCATTGCAGCGGCATGGTATATAAGATCAATGTCGGACTCTTCAAATACACGCTGAATACTTCTATAATCCCTCACATCTCCAACGACCGTTTCAAGTCTTGTGTCTAATATTCTTCTTTTAACTAAAAAATGCTTTATTTCATCTCTACTGAAAATCATAACTTTTTTTACCTTGCAATCCAAAATCTGGTTGACTATTTCACTTCCTATCGAACCTGTTCCGCCAGTGACTAAAACCGTCTTCCCCTTTAGCTCCTCTTCCATCATTTACCACCTAAAAAAGTATTGATTTTATCTGTAATATAATCAATCTCTTTTTCCGTTAATGTTGGGTACAGTGGTAAGGATAAAACTTGATTAGAAACTTCCTCAGTAACAGGAAGTTCTCCGCCTTTATATCCAAATTTAGTTCTGTAAAAATGGGTTAAATGGATTGGAGGAAAATATACTTTTGTCATAATACCTTTTTCAGCAAGATATTTCATTAAATCGTTTCTTAGGCCATTAAAAATCCTTATTACATACATCTGATAAACGTGAAAATAACCATGCGGGGAAGTCGGTAAAGTTATCTCCTTAATCTTTGATAATTTCTTTGTCATGTATTCTGCTTTATCTCTTCTCATCTTAATAACCTTATCTATCTTCTTTAGCTGAGATAAACCTAATGCTGCGCACATAGTCGGCATTCTAAAGTTGTAACCCAACGTCACATAATCATGGGCATCCATCGAAGAGAAGTAATCTTGCGTCTCTAACCTTCCGTGTGATACAATCAATTTTAGTTTTTCATAAACTTCTTTTGAATCTGTTACGATTGCGCCACCTTCCCCAGTTGTAATTACTTTATTTTGACAAAAACTTAACATTGCAGAATCTCCAAATGTCCCGACTTTATCGCTTTTTATCTTCGCTCCAAGCGATTCCGCAGCATCTTCTATGAGTAATAAATTATAATCTTCCGCAATTTCCTTTAATTCTCTGATTAAGCAAGAGCAGCCACCGTAATGAATTGGCATTATTGCCTTAGTCTTTGACGTAATTCTTTCTTTAACGTCTTCTGGATTTAATCCGTATGTTCTACCTTCTATCTCGGCAAATATAGGTTTTGCACCAACAAAAAGAGGAGCATTTGCCGTTGCAATAAATGTAAAAGAAGGCACGATTACCTCATTGCCCTGCTTTATATCGTATGCCAAAAGAAGGGTATGAAGTGCAGAAGTTCCAGAATTGAAGGTTACCACGTATTTTATTCCAGCATATTCTGAGATTTTATTCTCGAATTCTTGTATTTCAGGACCGGTAGCCCAGTAAGAGCCCCTTTTGATAACATCTGTTACACTCTTTATATCTTCTTCGTCCCGATATATCTTAAATAAAGGTATTTTCCATGTCATTTTTGAATCGTGCCTCTTAACAAATTTTCATATAATTCTTCCATCTTCTTTGCTTTTTTATTCCAGTCTTCTTTTTCTTCTATTATTTTTCTGTTTATCTTATAAAACTTTTCTTTTAGTTCTGGATGTTCGATGCAATAGATTATCTTTTCTGATATTTCTTCAGGATTATCAGGTTTAGCGAAGAAAGCTGTGTCGCCATCTGTCAAATATTCTTTGTATACTCCTATGTTACTCACAATTGGGATTACACCGCAAGCCATCCCTTCCATTATACTACTACCGAACTGATCCGTTTTAGGTATTGATATAAGAACATCTGCCATGTTTAAATAAACGGCCATTTCTTTCGGCGTTAGAAGTCTTGAAATAAAGCGAATATTGTCGGCAACTCCTAATTTTTTAGCTTTTGATTTCATTTTATCCTCGAATTTTGATGACCCATAACCTCTTATAAATACGAATATTGCATCTGAGTGGGATTCGAGGACATGTGGTATCGCTTCGATAATATTTCCAATTTCGTATTTTGGATCCATACCCCTATTGCTAATTAGAATAGGTGAGTGGGCTATAATTTCTAAACTCTCTTTATGTATCTTTACTTCATCGTCATAGCCACGGTAAAATATCTTCAAGTCTATTCCCCATGGAATTCTTACAATTTTGTTGCTATCAGACATAGTAAATTTCTTGATTATATATTCTTTCATAAATTCGGCTGTTGTGGTTATTGCATCTGCTTTTTTTAATGCGTAAGTGACGCTATATCTCGTTACTTTCGATTTGATCTTACCCTTTGGCGTTCTTAGAACATCACTACCCCAAGCAGAAACAACAAATGGCTGAAACCCTGATAAAGCGCCATGGAAACCATAATCTGCAATATAATGTGCATGAACAATATCAGGATTAATTTTCTTTATTAATCTTCTAACTTGAATTACTTCAAAAAATAGATTTGCGGGAAAAGATATGAATCGCATTTGTGGGCGTAATCTTTTTAGCAGATGTAATTTCACATTTTCAATGTTACAGTCTCCGAAAGATTCCTGAGAAATTAAATGTACTTCATGTCCATTATCTGCAAAATATTTTAGCCATCTTTGTATATGAATACTTTTGGCATTTGCGAGATAGCATATTTTCATCTTCTTAATCTCCTCCCATTTTATAGTACTTTTGCAACTTCACAGTCGCCCAAAGCGCGTGAGTATCCGCAAACCATGAAAAGGTTAAATTTGTCCATAAAACTCCTTTAAGAAATTTTGAAATGCTCCCTATATTGGTGTAATAATGCCCAATCTTCACATCGAAGTGCATTTTAAGTATATCCTAATCATTTTGAAAAAACGATGAAAAGTATGGGCAAACAAACAATATTCTTGCTTTTTAATGATAACCATCACTCCCTTCCGATATGTTTTCAAATACTTCTTTCATTTTTCTGGCAGTGTTTGCCCAACTATATTTTTCAATCACTGTTTTTCTCCCATTAATCCCCATTTGTCCCCTTAATACTTCATCTTTGAGTAATTTCGCAATTGCCGTGGCTAATTCATTATAATTATCAGGTTCGACACAAACACCAGAATTTGAATCCTCCAAAAGGTCCCCTACGCCTTTTATATTACTTGCAACTACCGGTTTGGCGCATGCTAAATATTCATAAATCTTTAAAGGAGACAATCCCATACTTTTGTTCCTTGCACGTATAAACGGTGCAGCACATACATCAGAGATATTTATATATTCAGGCACCTTTTCATAAGGAACCGTCCCAGTAAAGATGAGGTCATGTTCTATATTCAACTCTTTACTTAGCAATTCTAATTGTTCTTTCAATACGCCATCACCAACAATCAGGATTTTTGTTTTTGGATTTTCTTCAATGATTATTGGAGCAGCACGTAAAAGATATTCAACACCTTGCCATGGTGCCAAATTCCCCACAAATAATACTACTCTCTCGTCATCAGTGATATGCAATCTGTCTTTTAAATCATTCAGAACATTACTATTTTTGATAGGTTTAAATAACTCAGTGTTTGCGCCATTTTCTATAACCCATATTTTGTTTCCATTAACTCCTTGCTTAACCAGATAGCTTTTAATTCCTTGTGTTACAACTATGATTGCATCTGCCTTTCTGATAACAAATAGTTCTAAGTATCCTAAAAACTTTAGTTTTATACTTCTAAGTCTTTTCCACTCCCTTGTTAATTGTTTTTCCTCCAGTACCCACTCATCCCGAGAAATACTATTCACTTCACGTATTAATTTTAACTTACACACTTTTTTTATTAGAAGTCCTATAATACCAATTATAATATTCCGAGTATATATGATATCAAAATGATGCCGCTTAACTAATTTTATAAGTTGGATTATATACGTAATTTTACTCCTTTTAGGTAGTGGATATATATGCACTCCCTCAGGGTTTATAGGGATATCTGAGAGCGCATATACTTCACAACCCAACTTTACTAAATTGTTTACAAGCTCCCACCGGTGTATCGCGCTCCCGTCTCTATCAAGAGGTTTAATTGTATCCATTATCAGTATTTTCATATTCATAAGTGCCATACCCCTATTTTCCCATTATCATATAAATAATCTTTTGTTTGTTGAACCGATAGAGATAGTCTGTCACGAATATCTTTATTCACTGCATAATACGATAAATTGAACTTAGGAATTAAACGATATGCCCAGCTCCTTTTATCATTAATATCGCCATCTAAAATATGCGCTACATGCCAATCTGTGTAGCTATGATTAACCACCGCATACGGATCGTGCCGGTAGTACCCGAGTGATGTGCTTGAATAAATCTCTTTTACTTCTAATTTACCGGGTTCAACAAACCCATACGCTAAATCAGCCGCGCATACACCAGTCAAAGTTGGCACTTTCGATATGGAAAATATCCGGTGGGCTATCCAACCCCCTACAATCATATTATTGTCTTTATCTATATTATCTTTCATCCATAAACCTCCCGCGTATGTTCGCTCTTCCATGTATCGTGTACGTGGACTCGGATCATTCAAAAAATGTAGATATTGATAATATCCCGTGAAACTAATAGAAAGAACTAGTATAGTAATGACAACTAAAGAAGGTACAAGTTTTCTCTTCTGTGTATGTGTTTTAACAATAGCAATGTTTGCCAAAGCTATTCCAATTAATAAAGATACAAACGGAATTATGAACCATTTCACGTACGTGACAATATATAATAGCGGCGCTAAACATGCTAAACATAACAATAAAACCCATTCTTCAAATCGTTTGTTACGTTTAAATATGAGGTAGATATATCCGCTGACCGTAAAAATAATCAAAAAGCCTATATATCTAACATAACCCATTAGCATCATGTTTGAAATCCACATATATATAGAACTTGACCCTTCAGAAGCGGACCTCACCATCTCAGGATCACTCCACCATAGGCTGCGGTCAAAATAGCCAATCGAAAACATGATTAAGAAACAGCCAAGCATCGCGAAATTAGCGAAGCTCTCCGATATTTTTATTGCTTTTATGTGTTTTCCGAATTTGTAGAATATTGCAATAATAAAAAAACTCATGAGTACGGGAATGGTAAAGTAGATGTAGTGATGTGTTACAAGAAGCAGTGCTAAAATAATAAAAGTTAGTATACTGCACCTAACCTTAAACGTATGTGCTTTTAAGAGCAAATAAATAAACAGAGGTAACGAAATGACAAAAAGGGTTCGGGCATGCGCTGTCCATGTCGAAAAAGTTACCATACCTTGCGCAGTAGAAAAAACAATCGCAACTAAAAACGTGAAAATGTCATTGTCCCATATCACACCAGCCATCAGATAAGCGCCAAAAATAGCGAATAGCCCTAAAAAAATGCTGTACAGAAATATAACCTTTTCCGTGTCCATACTCGTGCATTGCGAAATGCCGGACAAAACAAAAGGCACTGCACTGGGCGATGTGGAATAGGGATACGACCCGGTAATAGATGTAGGATGTAGCCACCATTTCGCATAGCCGAATTCGGAGACAGAGTTTGCCATCAAATGTACAGAAAAAGAATCCCAACCGATTTCGTGTGGTGTAGTAGGAACTCTAAAAATGAGCCCTAACAATACAAGTAACCCGAATAAAATAACCTTGGTTCTGAGTGAGAATTTCATCTAATCACCGTCTATAATATTGAGTCCATGATTTTTTTTTTGCTCGCTGAATACATTATAATAGTTCATTCTCTAACGATTCGATTACATAGTTAATTGCTTCGTCATCTATTTCTACAAACATGGGTAAACATAATTCCCGTTTTAAAACAGCCTCAGCCACAGGTAGCATTCCTTCTGTATATCCAAAGATTCGTTTATAGATGGGCTGAAGATGGACTGGGGGATAATATAAGGTCCCGGTAGCAATATTATACTTCTCTTTTAGTAGCTTCTCCAGTTTCGATGCGTCTGTATCTATGCCATCACTGATTAAAGCAGGGTATTTATAATAGCTGTGCCTTATAGTATCGAGTACTGTAATAGGAGTAAGGCATCCTATATTTTTGAGACCTTGCGTATATTTTTGCGCGGTTTCATTTCTTTTCTTTAGGCACTCCTCTAACCATTTCAACTGATAAATACCAAGAACTGCGGTCACTTCACTCATAACCCAGTCATTGCCTAAATTCTCTATCTGCGTCAAATCCTTGCCCTGTCCGTGATGACGGACACTCTTGGCAAAATCTAACAAATTAGCATCATTCATTGTAATCATCCCTCCAACTCCGGTGGTCATAACTTTTGTAGGATAAAAAGAGAAACATCCGAAATCGCCAAGGCTGCCTGCTTTTTT
>LGVF01677309.1_pt1 | contig 12622 bp, 7 predicted proteins | sample 469901 | NCBI WGS metagenome assembly LGVF01 (sample SAMN03893561, study PRJNA290197) | marine sediment metagenome | material: sediment; isolation source: combined push core samples #3730, #5133, and #5579 collected at Hydrate Ridge | place: Pacific Ocean: Hydrate Ridge | reverse complement strand
CAAGAAGTCACATTAGATAGTTCTAATATACTTTACCCTCTATTGACAGAAATGTCAAGATTTAAATTGCGATTAAAGCAAAATTTATGGAGGATTAAAAAATGAGTAAAAGTATGAGCTTGAAACGAAACAAGGTAGTAATGGCGCGGGAATAGTCATCCCGGGCTGTTACTTTTTAAGCTTATTTGAAGTGGATTGGTTTAGTATTTAGAAAAAATATCGCAATAAGTCGAACAGAGTTGTGTATATTGAAATGAAAACAAAAAAACAGTGAAATTTCAATCAAAAGGAGAAAATGCAAATGAAACATAGCGTTAAAAGTTTTAGCAAAAAAACAGGTGTTTTTGCTGGGCTATTTATATTAATAGTGTTAACGGCTATGATCGGGATTATACCAGTCAAGGCGGCCGATAACAAAACAGCCATTCCAGTGAAAGTGGTTTACAGTATCGAAAACAAGGTGGTACCCGTTCAGAAAATCAATAAAAATTATAATGAATATCTTAAGGCTAGTTATACGACCAAGCTAGTGGCAGCAGATGGCAGAAAAGAAAGCCAGACGATTATTGATAAGTGTCTGGCAAAGTTAGTGCTGATGAATCCTGAAAACGTTATCCAGAAACCACTGATGTTTAGTGGTTTAAAATCGGAAGCCTATGATTTTAATGGAGTAATACCATTATTACTCAATCAGTATGTTATTGAGTATGATGAAGTACTTGCGGGAAATTATAAATTGACCTATTGGTATGAAGAAGAAAGAACACCACTGGTAGGAACGGATTTTGAAAGCAATAAACCGTTGTTTACCTATAATGGTAACACGGCGATACCTAGTGTCGAAAAACAGGACACGCTTATTTGTTCAGCTGAAAATTTAATTCAGGATGCTTTGATTTACCGTCTTCCAGCTTCTGTTTCTGGGTATGATGCTGTGTTTGGAACAACAGATAAAGCGTATGGTTCGTGGTTAATTTTTACAGCAGCTCGAGCAGAGTATATGCCACACAGCGGATTTTATGCCGAATGTTATGATGCTTATGTGCAAAAATATCATGATTCAAATAAAGTGTATCTACAAGATAAACCTTTAAACGAAGGTTTTGATGCCAATGAAGTTGCTAAGGATGCTCTAGCAATTACAGCCATAGGATATGATGCTAGAAATATTGGTGGCTACAATCTGATTGAAATGCTGACAAATGGGAAAAATCCATCTGATGGGTATTTTGTGAAGCAAGTCAGTGAGTTTGCTATTGATTCCTATAATTATTTACCAAATCGTGATCATGCTTATATTCATGAGTTGGCGGCTAAGGCTCTGGCAGGATCTGTAACACATAGTGATCCACTCATTGATATGTATATTATGGAATTTCAGCCTATTGCAGCTTTTTATGATTCCAATGCCGAAGTAGGAGATGAATTTTACGATGTAAAGCAGGCGATGGAGACCGTATTTATTCCATATTTTGTTAGGATTCAAGGCTATACCGGCCTCTTTTACAGTGGTATTGAGTATAACAATGCTTGGTCTAATGCTCAAAGTTTTATTATGTTGGGTACTGGAGATGTGGATGTTTTCCAGACAGCTTTTATAAAAAACAGCTATTCTATGCTTAATATTCTGACTGATAAAAACAAATCTTTTTCGGCGGATGAAGGTCAGATAGCAAGAGGTTATGAAGCTATTGTGCGGGCTTATCGCAACGAAAATAAGCTCTTTGATTGTACCGATGTTGAGTATTCTACCGTTAAGGTGAACAATGCGATTTTAGCGTTGCCGGATGTATCATCTATCAATGAATCAAATAAGGCTGTTGCACAGAAAGGATTGGATCAGGTGGATTTAGTTTTTAATTCACTAGATTTAACGATGAGTCAGAAAAAAAGTATTGATATGACTCAATACAATGCGGTTAAGGAAAAAGTTGAAGGAACGGTGATTAAACCAACCGTTAATTGTTTATATCATACCCATGTACAGAATATTGGATGGGAAGAGATATGGAAAAACAATGGGGATATTAGCGGAACCTTTGGTCAGTCTTTGAGATTGGAAGGGATTGAAGTTAAGTTAGATGGAATAGAAAGCTATGATCTGGGAATTCGTTATAAAACACATATTGAAAATATCGGATGGGAAAAAGAATGGACAACAAATGGTGACATGAGCGGTACTCAGGGACAATCACTGCGATTGGAAGCGGTTCAAATTGAGCTCACTGGATCGGATGCTGATCAATTTGATGTCTATTATCAGGGCCATGCTCAGAATTTTGGATGGCTTAATTGGGCAAAAGATGCTGAACGTGCTGGAACAGCTGGTTTTGCTTATCGATTGGAAGGAATTAAAATTGAGATAGTGCCAAAAGGGGAAATGCCTACAAAAATTGAATCAGGAACCAATACTCAAGCTTTTATATGCAATAATTGAGTCCATTGGAAACGGTATAAAATAGATAGCAAAACATAGGCATTCAATGATTTTTTGATTGAAATAAGAGTTCTTTTTTGTATTTTTTTGAAAACAGTATTTTGATAACAAACATGAAGGTAAGAAATGGAGGAAGTTATGAAAAAGATGTTGATGTTTGGATTGGTGATAATGACCATGTTTTTTTTCTCGGGTTTGGTGTTTGCAGAGGAGTGTGTATCGGTTCAGGATGAGAATCAAACAGGAACTATTACGCTTTCTGTGGAAAAATTTACGTTGGGAGAAGGTTATTTTGTTGAACCAGTGCAGATTCCTATTTATGCAGAGGATACAGGGATAACGGTTTTAAATCGTTATTTAGGAAACAGTAATATTGTCTGGAAAAGCAATTATTTGGTTGGTCTCTATGGGGCACAAACTGGAGCAGTAGTTGTACCAGCTTGTATTTCTGAAATGAAATCTCATTTAGATTTTGGCGATGCACCGACAACTAGGAGTGCGTTATCAGAAGGTTTGACCTATCCTGATCGGTTGTCTGAAAAAGATTACAGTCCTATGTCTGGGTGGATGTATTCGGTTGATAATGTTTTTCCTGGTTATGGGCTTGATGGATATTTGCCATCAAATGGGGATGTTTTTCGTTTGGAATTTACACTCTGGGGCTATGGTGCAGATTTAGGACAGGATTTTGAGGGTGGAATGGTACCTATTAATCAAACGGATAAAACAGATTTAACTGAATTTTTGGCTGAGATCAACAGCAGTAGCAAAAAGAGTCAGTATTTGAAAGATACTCAGTTTAAAACACTGTATGATCAGGCTAATATAACAATGACAAATTTGGAGGCAAGCACGAAACAGGTTCGAGATATGGTTGATCAGCTAAGGGCTGGTATTCCTGTTATCGTTGAACCTGTCAGTGCCACCTATCATACTCATATACAAAATATTGGTTGGGAAGAGATATGGAAAAACAATGGGGATATTAGCGGAACCTTTGGTCGGTCTCTGAGATTGGAAGGGATTGAAATTAAGTTAGATGGAATAGAAAGCTATGATCTGGGAATTCGTTATAAAACGCATATTGAAAATATTGGATGGGAAAAAGAATGGAAAACAAATGGCAAAATGAGTGGTACAACGGGACAATCACTGCGTTTGGAAGCTATCGACATTGAATTGACAGGTGATGATGCTGATCAATTTGATGTTTATTATCAGGCTCATGCCCAGAATTTTGGCTGGTTGGATTGGGCTAAAAATGGAGAAAATGCTGGAACTGCTGGTTTTGGATATCGGTTGGAAGGAATTCGAATTACAGTTGTACCAAAAGGAGAAGCGGAACCGGGAGCGACAAAAAGACCGTTTCTTAATAACAACTAAATGTGGAACTTTTACTGAATTATTGTAAAAGAGATGGTTTTAGCCATTATTTTAGTTAAAATGAAAGTGATGTGAAAAAATGAAACACAATTTAATCAAAAGTGTATCTAGTTTTGTGTTGATTGTAATGCTATTGTTTACATCCAACTTGACCATATTGGCAACTGGACAGAATGAAACACAGCAGAACAGCGTTACTCTGACCTTGGAAAAATTGACTTTGGATGGTGGGTTTATTTTGGAACCGGTTCAGGTCACAATCAATAACGGGGAAAGTCTTGAAAGTATATTGGGTCGTGTTGGAGGGAACCAACTAGTTTGGCAAGGAGATATGCTTTATGCGGTGATTGGTGCTCAATCTTCCGCAGATTTTGTGCCCTCTGCTATTTTAGATATGGGAGTTAATGAGAATGGCGAATTGGCGCCGACACAAACTAGCTTAAATGAAATAGGATTGAAGTCAGCCAGGCAATTGGGTAAACAAGATTATAGTTCAATGTCGAGTTGGATGTGTTCAATTAATAATCAATTGGTAGGTAGTTCAATAGCTGACTATGTTCCAGAATCAGGCGATGTCATTCGGGTTCAATTTTCATTATGGGGAAATGGTGCTGATTTGGGGCAAAGCCTTGGCGGAAATGTACCGTCTATTTTTACAGCAGACAAGGATTGTCTTCTGGAAGCATTGGCTCAGGTAAGAAATAATCCTTATTTTAATCAGTTTATGTTGGATCCAACATTTGCTGATATTTATAATCAGGCGATGTCGATGGCAGAAAATCTGCAGGCATCTCAAGATGCGGTGGATAGGATTACGGATCAATTAAAGATTCTTCAGCCGATTCCAGTGGAGTTAATTACACTGTCAGTGGAAAATGTGGAAATGATGGTTAACCAAACTTATGGATTGAATCTAGTGCTTTATCCCGAAAATGCAACTACTGGTAGAGAGATCGTTTGGCAATCTTCCAACACCAATGTGGCAATTGTTGATGAAAATGGCATAATTACAGGGACAGGTCCGGGTATTTCGACCGTTAGTGCATTGACGGAAATTGGAGATTTAAGTGCGAGTTGTCAGGTTAACATAAAAGCTATACCTATTACTGGAATTGAATTGAACAACGGTGGCTTAGCATTGGAAAATAGGGGAACTTATCAATTAAGTGTTTTATATTTTCCTGGAAATACTACAGATGTTAAGGATGTCGTATGGTTTAGTTCAGATACAGGGGTGGTTGAAATATCACCATTGGGCTTAGTGACGGCTACAGGAATAGGAACAGCTACCATTATGGCACAAACAGCAAGTGGTATCTGTGCAACATGTGAGGCAACCGTGGCAATTGCACAGGAATTGGCGAACAAGATCACGGAGAAAATTAATAATTTGCCAAAAGTCGAAGTGCTTACCTTATCAGATAAGCGTGTGATAGAAGTAGTAAAAGCAGAGTATGATGCTTGTCCTGAGAATGGAAAGAATCTTGTGAGTGATTCGGCTGTTGAAATATTGCTTGATTTGGTTAATCGGATGACTGAATTAGAGATTAATCAGAAATTAGCGAATCAGGTGACTGAAATGATTGCTTTCCTTCCTGAGCCAGATCAGATAACCCTCCAAAATGAAGAAGCGGTAAAATCGGCAATAAATGTATTTGAGAGTGAATTAACGCGTGAACAGCAGAATCTTGTTTCACAAGAAACTCTTAATAAGTTAATGGCCTGTGAAAAAATGATTGTGGGGATTAAACGTGGCAATGAAAATGATTTAAAAATAATCATGGCGACGATTTCGGATTTACCCCAGGTATCAGCGTTGACATTGATGGATGTAAAACAGGTAGCTGATGCTCGAAAAGATTATGAAACATTAAACACGGATCAGCAACAGCTGGTTGAAAACAGTAATGTTTTAAATGCTGCAGAATTGAAAGTATGTAATTTGATTCAAGTCATGGTAGCGAGGATTGATGACCAGCGATTAATAGCGGATTCTTCTGAGTTTGAATGGTCTTTAGAACTTGGAAAAGCATACGATTTTTTAACTGAAACTGAATTAAATTTTCTGGATATTGATGTGAAAGATAAAATTATTAGATTTCAAGAAAAAGTCAAAATAATTAATCAACAAAGTAACGATATTACGATGGATGCGCCATGGTATGTCAGTCTTCAGGCAAAGAAAATCAAGGATATTGAGGGTGCCTATACTCAATTTATCCAGAAGATGAAGAAAGAAAAAATTAGTTCAGAATCAACTCAATTATTGGCGCTTTATTCCTTAGCACTAAAAGATATGTGTAACTATCAGGTAGAGTACGTTTTGAATTCAGATGAGATGATAACGCTCTCACTGCCATTAAGTAGTGATGATCTGACTTACGATCAGTTGAGTATTGTAACGCAGAAAAAAGATGGAACGATCACAGTGATAAACAAAGACAATTATACTATTTCAGAAAACCGAATCGCGTTTAAAACCACAAATACAGCCCTGATTGGTTTGGTTGCTGAAAAAAAATCGCTTGAAATGCAACAATCGATAATTAATACTGAGCAAATTAATAACCTGCAACCGGAAATTGAAACGGCAGTGGAGAAGACCTCCTCTTATATGTTGGTGGCTGCGGCAAATCCCACTATTCAAAGTGGTCTTTGGGAAACACTATGTTTTGCTAGAGGAAGCTATGCGGTGCCGGAAGGTTATTATGAGCTTTTTTATAATAATGTTGTTAAAGAGCTCGAGGAAGGTGAAGGAACGATCTCAGGTGATCGGACGAATACAGATTATTCGAAAACAATTTTAGCTTTAACTGCGATTGGAAAAGATCCTACCAATGTTGGTGTCTATAATTTGTTGAGTAAATTGTCCAACTTTACCCAGATTAAGCGGGGTGGGATGATGGCTTACGTTTGGGCGCTTATCGCGTTGGATTCAAATAATTACGATATTCCGATAAATACTACTGGGGTTCAAACCACCCGGGAACTTTTGATTCAAACTATTCTGGATCGGGAAGTCGTGACAAGTGAGGGGGTTCATGGTGGATTTTCATTGTATTCTGAGAGTAGTAATGCGAAACCGGATACGGATGTGACGGCTATGACCCTTCAGGCTTTGTCAAGATACAAAAATAAGGAAGATGTAAAACCGGTGATTGATCGAGCTGTGAACGTATTGGCTGGATTGCAAAATAGTAATGGCAGTTACGGAACTTTTGGAGCAACGGAAACATCTGAGAGCACATCACAGGTTGTTTTAGCATTGACGTCGTTGGGTATTGATCCGGCGATTGATTCCCGATTTATTAAGGGAGATCATTGGGTATTGTCGGATTTGATGAGCTACTATGTAGATGGGGGTGGTTTTATGCATATTAAGGCAGGTGCTACTGGTAACGGTGGTGCTAAACCAGGTACATTAAATGGGATGGCTTCTTATCAGGCTATGCAGGCCATGGTTTCCTACAATCGCATGAAAAGTGGATTGCCTTGGATTTTTGCTATCACAGACGGATTTAATCCAGTTATTAATAAGAAGAAAAATTTGAATGATATCCAACATGAATATGAACAACTTTATGATAATACAAAATCTGGAGGGGGCGTTTTAGTTGCTAAAACGGGTGGGGCAACGCCTGCTGGTACTTCATTTGGTGGTGGCACTGTATTGGCTACAGCTGCATCAAAAGATGGAATAGCTAGCGAGAGCTTTACACCGTGGTCTTTTAGTGGTACCTATGTTCCAAGTTCAAAAATAGAAGAGATAGAAACATCTGAAGTTGATTTAATTGATCAAATGAATGGGCCCCTTATGTTTGGTGGTGTTGTTATTCTTCTGACGAGTATTACAGGAATGACAATTTACTTAATAAAGAAAAAGAAAGTTAAAAAAGTATGAAGATGTTTGATAATAAGATTAAGAAAGATTATCTCTTAGTACGGATTTCTAAAAATTCTAGGTTGGTTTCATTACTGATTGTATTTGTATTAATGCCCCTAACCATTTGGGTTGGTATTAATTATTTGGGGGATAGAAAATACCTATTTATCAGTTTGTTGATTATTTTATACAGTTTTATACCTTTTTGTTTATCTTTTGAAAACCGAAAACCGGAGGCAAGAGAATTGGTTCTCATAGCTGCATTGGCTGCTATTGCAGCCTGTGGGAATCTTGCTTTTTTTATGATGAGTCCTTTTCAGGCTGGAGGTGCACTGATCATTATTGCTGGAATTTGTCTTGGACCGGAGCAGGGGTTTTTAACGGGCGCTATGGCTAGGCTTGTGGTAAATATGTTTGCGGGTCAGGGACCATGGACTCCTTGGCAAATGTTTTGTTGGGGGTTACTTGGTTTTTTGGCTGGAATTTGCTTTAATAAGGAGTTGGAATTTTCTAAAAAAGAGATGGACTTTAAAATTGTATTGGGCCCAGTTGTTTGTGTGTTTATTAGCATCCTAATGGGTTTTATCATCCATTTATTTTTTAATTGGGGCGGGACATTTATGGGATGGCAACTTTATGGATATGGAGCCCTTGGTTTATTGATTGGCTTTTTGCTTCAACACAAAAGATTGCCTGTTGATCGATTGACTATTGGTGTGTTTGGGTTTCTGACAACCTTTATTATTTATGGTGGTATCATGAATGTTGCTGCGTTGGTGATGTCGGTTGGTGTTTCAGGATCGGGAATGGAGTTGGATTGGAGTTCCATGAAATTGTTGTATATTTCTGGGGTGCCTTATGATGCGGTTCATGCATTAGGAACTGCGTTTTTTGGTGCATTATTGGGGCCGGTGATGATAGAAAAGCTGGAACGGGTAAAAATAAAATTTGGCCTTTATTGGTGATAAAGTTTGGATGAAAAATGACTATCAATATAATTTTGAGGAGAAAAGTGAATGAAGGTAGGAATGAGAAAGAAGATATTACTACTGATTATGCTGATTTTGATTGTGATAATAACATTGGGGTGCAGTAATATTTCAGATTCATTGACAGATGGAGGCGATTCACAGGATGTAGTGGAATTGGCAGATGATACAGTGATTCCAGAAGATGGAATGATAACAGCAGCCCAGTTTCGATCGATAGCGGGACAGGATCGTACGGTTACTTTTTCGGGTACTGGTGAAAATGGAATTGACTATGTATGGTCGTTTAATGGTAAAGATATAAAAAATCCGGCTGATCAGAATCTTAAAATTGAATTTACGACTCAAGGGGATATTCTGAATAGTGTTAAAGTAGGAGCAGGTAATGCTCCTTATGGTATTGGTATGAAATTGGCAGGGAACAATGGGTTAATTACTGTTCCAACCTTGACAATAACGCTTTCGGATAAATGGGACGCTGATAGTGCAGCGCTTTGTAAGGTGAATGAAGGAAGCGTTGCCAAGATGAGTAAAGCAATCTTTGACAATCAATCACCAACAACTCAATTGACTTTTAAAGTTATTGAAACGGGAGATGAGTATTATATTGTGGCAGGAAAAACAATTGCTCCAATACAGACAGCAAGTTCAGATATAAATGAATCGGGAACAATAGGTGGTAGTACAATAACAGGTGATAGTTCTACTGCTAGCAGTTCAGCTGAGAATGTCTGTATACTCTCAATTAATTGTGCAACACTTCTTGATCATATGGATCGATTACCATCGGGAAAAGCGGAATTTGTTCCATCGAATGGTTGGATTTTATTTCCGACACAGATTGCATTTAATGAAGGAGAAACGGTTCATGATGTGCTTCAACGCGTTTGCCGAGATAATGGCATTCACATGGAATCTAGTTTTACCCCGGCCTATAATTCAGCCTATATAGAAGGCATTAATCAGCTTTACGAGTTTGATGGCGGTGAGCTTTCTGGTTGGATGTATAATGTCAATGGATGGTTTCCTAACTATGGGTGTAGCCAATATACGATTGAGAATGGAGACGAAATTAATTGGATATATACCTGTGATTTGGGAAAGGATGTTGGAGATAACAGTATGTGGTAAATTAAAATAATTGCCGATAATTCGAATAATAAGGAGCGTAATAATGAATGATGCATTTTCAACTTATCACCCAATTATCAATTTTTTTTATTTTTCGGTGATCTTGATCATCAGTATGTTTTTTAATCATCCAATGGTTTTAGGAATATCACTTGTTTCAGCAATCATATATTCCTTTATATTGCAGGGATGGAAAAAAGTTTTAAAATTTAATTTATTGTTTATGTTACCGATGTTGATTATTGTGGCATTGATCAATCCATTGTTTAATCATGCTGGAGTGACGATTTTGTTTTATCTGAAAAACGGAAATCCGATTACATTAGAATCTATTATTTATGGGATTGTGATGTCGGTAATGTTAGTCCAAGTGATGATCTGGTTTTCTTGTTACAATATCATTATGACCTCAGACAAGTTTATTTATCTATTTGGTCGAATTATGCCCGCTCTTTCTTTGACTTTTTCGATGGTTCTTCGTTTTGTGCCGAAGTTTAAAAATCAATTAAAAGTAATTAGTAATGGTCAGAAGTGTATTGGTAGGGATATAACAAACGGTAACATTTTAATGCGAGCCAAGCATGGGGTGACAATTTTATCGATTATGGTGACTTGGGCACTGGAAAATGCTATTGAAACGGCTGACAGTATGAAGGCAAGAGGATATGGATTAAAAGGGCGAACAGCTTTTTCTCTTTATCGTTTTGATAAAAGAGATAAAGGAATGCTTTATTTTATGATTGGATTATTGTTTTTATTTATGATTGGTGTATCAAGTGGAAATACTTTTGTTCAGTATAATCCGGCAATTATAATTAATGGCATTGTTCCAATGACTTTTTCGAGTTTTATGACGTATTTTATTTTTCTTTTATTTTGTTTAATTCCAGTAGGAGTAGACGGATTTTCTGTGGTGAAATGGCGGAAACTGAAAGAAATGATACCAGAAAAACAAGTGTGTACGGAAATAAAAGTCAGTATTGAGATGAAATAAAAGAGTTAATTAGTAGAGATGTACTTTCTAAAAAAGGAAGTTTTGATTGAAATGTTTATCTGGTTTATTGCTGGTTAAGTTAGATGATATTATTCTAGAAAGAAAAGACAATACAATCTATTCATAACATGAACGGATTCCGATGATAGTGATGGCTTCTCAATTTTTTGATATTGACTATGATCCGACCCCTTAACGTTAGATTAAAAATCTAATTTTAAGGGGTGTTTTTATAGATCCGAAATGATTTAATGCTTATTTAAAATAATTGAGACACAGGTACCGTGATTGAAGTCACTTGTGATAATGAGTTGTCCATGATGCAACGCAACAATACTATCAATAATGGATAATCCAAGACCTGTTCCACCCGTTTGGCGGGACCGATCATCATTAATACGATAAAAGCGTTGCTTTATTTTTTCTAATTCACCATCAGGAATCCCTTGGCCAGAATCAGAAATCATTATAATATTGCTTGAGGCGTCGTTTGAATAGCAACATAGGGAGATTGTACCATTGGTTGGGGTATATTTAGAACTATTGTCAAGGATACCTCGAATTGCTTGAATAATTAAATTTTCATTACCTAAAATACAGGTATGATTACAGACGTTAATTGAATAATGATGGGCTGAATCAATCATTTGACATTCAAAATATATTTTTTCAATAATAGTTGAAAGATCAAGTAATTCAAAGTCATCATCAAAATAATTGTTTTCGATTCGGGTAATCAGTAATAAATCATAAACCATGTGTTTCATAAGTTCAATTTCATCGCCAATCGCAGTAATCGATTCATCCATGAGTAAGGGGTCGTTTTTACCCCAGTCTTTTAAAATATCAGTATATCCTTGGATAACAGTTAAAGGAATGCGAAGTTCATGTGACGCATCAGAAACAAAACGTTTTTGAGTATCAAAAGCAGATTCTAATTTCATAATCATTTGGTTAACAGAAATAATGAGTTGATCGAGTTCATCTTTGTTTCCTGTTTCTTCAATTCGTATATTGAGGTTGTTTTCAGTGATGTTTTTTGTAGCTTCAGAAATTTTTATTAAGGGTTTTAAAGAACTTTTCGTGCCATAAATCCCAATAAAAATAATGACTAATAAGCTCAAAATACTGACACTAATAAGGAGAATAAACAGGGTTGTTAAAAAGGTATAACTGTCATCAATATTTTTTATAATTTGAATCGTAATGAGTGAATCATTATCGAAAATGTAAGTAGAACCAAGATAATAATATTCGGTTTGATTATAACGAAAAGAATCCACTGTAATTAATTGGTTCTTTGTAGTTTTAGTGGTATTATTAAAAAGCGATAATTTGTTTTTATTAACCGTATCAGGGACAATAATGTCATTGAAAAGTGAAGACGATTGATAGGAATGATTTGTGTTATCGAATAAGCGATAGGAAAGTAATAAATTATTTTTAGAATAGGGATAAATAAGTTCTGAAATTTTATCGAGTCTTTGATTCTCAGGAAGACTTAATAAAAGAGAACGGTTGTCATCGATTGTATTGATAATGTAATTATTATATTGAATGATGGTTGCTTGGCTTTCTTTGAAAATAAGTTGCTGAGAAAAAAAGAAGACCATAATAAAGGATAACGTTAAGACAAAAGTAAAAGCAATAATAAAAAAGAAAACAATACGATGGTAAAGTTTTAATGGCTTTTTTCGGCCAGGAAAATTAAGCTTATCGAACCACATAACCACGACCTCTAACGGTTTGAATTCGTTTTTCTTCATAATCTCGATCGATTTTATCGCGTAAATATTTGATATAAA
>LGVF01481579.1_pt1 | contig 12629 bp, 13 predicted proteins | sample 469901 | NCBI WGS metagenome assembly LGVF01 (sample SAMN03893561, study PRJNA290197) | marine sediment metagenome | material: sediment; isolation source: combined push core samples #3730, #5133, and #5579 collected at Hydrate Ridge | place: Pacific Ocean: Hydrate Ridge | reverse complement strand
TGCCCTTGAGGCTTCTGGATTTCACCTCTATTTTCTTACATTTTCTCGGCACGATTACACAGGAATTACCAAGAAAAAATCAACGGAAAGGCTGTATTGCCGGCGGCGAAGGTGCTGCAGTATTTAGTAGGCCTCTTTGCACGAGCTACTTCGGGAACGGAGTGTGCCTGCTCAGCTTGGTCCCGACGCCTATTTGCACTCAGCCCGCCTTGAACAGTTGGGGATGGACCGCCAAGTGGCCAAGGCCAGAGCTCAGTTTGATGAAAGTGAAACCCGGCGCCACAAATAGGGGGGGGCGTCGCCGAAGCGCCGTTGCCCGTCCAGGGCACACTGAGGTCCGTGTTCAGCGTAACGCAGCTACCGGGGCCGTCAATAGCGCCACGGCCTGCCGGTTGGTTCTGCAGAAAATCCGTATCGTTTGGTGGTCCTGTTAGCTTTATTGTTGAACAGGTGGGCGCATTTACTAGAAGCCTGCTTTTTGGCCTAGCAGGCAGGGTAGTTTTTACGCTCAGGGCCTATTTAGGGCCTTGTTGCAGCCAATCATAGGCAGGAAGCGTGTTTTGATAAAAACACTCGAAGTGTTCCGAAATCAAAACCGCCACCTAGTCTCGCTTTAAACTCGCCAGACCCTCTTGGCTCAAAATCCTCCCCCGATTCCGATAGAGCTATGATTAATAACCTGATTAATAGAAATTCCAGCAATTCCCTCTCTCAGGTCATTGTAACCATTCCCAATTTTCAATAACACAACTTTTAGGACACCTAAGGTCTTTACTAGAAAAGACTTCCCCTGTACATTGTGTTGGTCTAATTTGTTGGTCTGCGGGAGGGTGCATTGCACGTCAGAGCGCAGTGGTGGAACGGGTCGGGTTTTTCCGCTAAGCTCTCCCCCCACTCCTCCTTCCACAGAACGCATGCGTTAACGGCCCTACACACCTTTTTACCCGTCTCGCATCTCTCCGAATGACTCTGAGGTGAAATTTATTTATAATTCTTTGTTTACCTGATAGGTAAACAAAGGTAGAATGGCATTATCGCTTGGAAATCAATTTTAAGAATAAGAAGATTCGTGAACTTTGCGAAAAAAGTGCTGTAGCTCAGAAAAAACTTGGGGCAGCCTGTGCTCGCAAGCTCAGAACTCGCATGGATGATCTTGAGGCCGCTTTAAACGTCACGGATCTGGTGGCGGGGACCCCCCATCCATTGCTAGGTAATCGGGCTGGGCAGTTCGCGGTTGACCTTACAGGCGGTTGGCGGCTTGTGTTTTCACCCGACAACGTGCCTTGTCCATGCCGTGATGATGGTTCGATTGATTGGCCGGAAGTGACCATCATTTGCATAGAATACATTGGAGACTACCATGACTAAGTTGGATTCACCGTTCGCACCTGACTGGGTTTCTCCGCCCGGCGACACGATCCTCGACATTATTGAGGAGCGCGGTTGGTCACAGGCAGAATTGGCAACCCGTCTCGGATATAGCACCAAACACGTTAACCAACTCATCAAGGGTAAAGTCCCTCTTACGGATGATGCCGCTATTCGTCTGGAGCGGGTATTGGGGAGCTCAGTCAGTTTCTGGTTAGCGCGTGAGGCCAAGTATCGTGAGCGCTGTGCACGGCTCGAAGCGGCACAAAGAGATGCGGCGTGGACTGCTTGGCTCGATGAATTGCCGGTGAGGGAATTGATGGCAGCTGGTGTCATCGCCAAGCAGCGCATCGACGCAAAATCAAAGCCTGACCTAGTTGAAAAATGCCTGCGTTTTTTTGGTGTGGCCTCGCCCGATGAATGGCGTGGTCATTATGGAGATATGCAGTGTTCTTTCCGCCGTAGTCGTGCAGACCAGAGTGACATTGGTGCTATTTCTTCATGGTTGCGCATGGGTGAACAGCATGCAGAAAAACTGGATGGACCCAAGTATAATCGCTCTCTCTTTATAAAAGTGCTAACTAAAATACGGCAGCTGACGGTCCTCCCCCCTGAAGAATTTGAACCTAAGCTTCGAGAATATTTTAAACAAGCTGGCGTGGCCTTTGTTCTGGTTCCGGCTATCCCAAAGGCGCATGTAAGTGGTGTAGCACGTTGGCTGAATCCGCACCGCCCGCTTGCTCAGCTCTCTTTGTACGGCAAGACCAACGACAAATTCTGGTTCTCGCTTTTCCATGAGGCAGCCCATATTCTGCTGCATGCCAAGGAGAAGAAGTCTGTTTACTTGGATGATCCGAACAAGACTAATATCGATAACCCAGAAGAGCGTGAAGCCAACGTATGGGCTGCAGACTTTCTTATTCCCCCGCAGTTTAAATCCCAACTTCCTGCTGTTAAAAGCAAGGCCGCAGCACGTAAACTGGCAAAGCAAGCAGGGGTCCACCCTGGTATCGTTGTTGGGCGCTTGCAACACGACGGGTTGATAGAGCCGTCATGGATGAACGACCTGAAAGACAGCTTCCGTTTCGTGGAGGATTAGTAGGTGTCAGGTGAAATTCTTTAAGCCAGCTGGATAACTTTGCGCTTTGACCAGGTTTTAATCAACGGCAACGACCGGACCGATCATCCGTCCGAATTTGCGCGGGATATAAACGTCGGACTGGACTCGCCGAAGATACGTTGTTGGCGCACTCCGGATGATGTTCAGAGGGTGGCATCTTCTTCGGTAGGAACACGTAAATCCCGCCTGACGATTCGGGCTGAGTTTTCTTATAATTGACTATTTCCAGCTTGCTGAACGGCCCAGCCCGATTTTAAATGGTTGGGCCGTCTTATTTTTTTGTCGGAAATGGGATTCTGCATCAATCTAGCGATTTGCTAGGCACCTACACGCCTACCGTTCCAGGCTACCTCAAATTACCCATGGCCTTGATCTTTAGCCTAGCAGGCGGGGTAGTTTTATATTTTCTCCCAGCGCCAATGGTTTGCATCGCCTGCGCTCGCATTCGACTATTTTCCCTGCCCCTACAGGGTAGTTTTTACGCTCAGCGCCGTTTCCTTACCCCTATTGCAGACCAGTCCCAGGCAAGACAAGCACGACCCGCCATCCATTCAAGAATTGACACCTTGATAGCAACGTTCTATTTTACCCAAGTTCTCAGTTTGTCTTAATGCTTACCCTTGTCATCCCGCGATTTCGATAGTCGGTGCAGGGGGTTGGCCATCTAATCGTTTGATCATGAATGAGCGCAGCCTGCCTTGTCTGGCTTGACCTCGTATTTCGTAATCAACGCCATACCGAAGGATTTAAATGTTTCAGCAAGCCTTTAAAAATATCGATGATGTTCTCTGGAAAGAAGCGGGCTGTTCGTCCGAGCTGGACTACACCGAGCAGTCTTCGTGGATGTTGTTTCTCAAGTACCTGGACGACCTGGAGCAGGAACGGGCGATGGCGGCGGAGCTGGTCGGCAAGCCTTACAACTTCATCATCGAAGGTAAGTACCAGTGGTCGCAGTGGGCTGCCCCGAAAACGGCCGACGGTTCTTTTGATCACGATACCGCGTTGACCGGTGACGACCTGATTGCCTTTGTTGATAATGTGCTGTTTCCCCATCTCAAGGGCTTCAGGCAGCGGGCTACCGGGCCGGATACTATCGAATACAAGATCGGCGAGATATTCGGTGAGATTAAGAACAAGTTCCGTAGTGGCTACAGCCTGCGCGATGCGCTGGAGTTGATGGATTCGCTGCGGTTCCGCTCGCAGAAAGAAAAGCACGAGCTGTCCCACCTGTACGAGGTCAAGATCAAGAACATGGGCAACGCCGGGCGTAACGGTGGCGAGTATTACACCCCCCGGCCCCTAATCCGGGCCATGATTCAGGTGGTCAAGCCGCAGCTCGGCGAGCGCATCTATGACGGTGCGGTCGGCTCAGCGGGCTTTCTGTGTGAAGCGCACGATTACCTGCGCAAAGGCAATCTGACCACCAGCCAGCTGGAAGCCTTGCAGACCAAGACCTTTTACGGCAAGGAGAAGAAGAGCCTGGCCTATGTCATTGCCATCATGAACATGATTCTGCATGGCATCGATGCGCCCAACATCATCCACACCAACACCCTAGCTGAGAACCTCAGCGACATACAGGAAAAGGACCGCTTCGATGTGATACTGGCCAATCCTCCCTTCGGCGGCAAAGAGCGCAAGGAGGTGCAGCAGAACTTCCCGATCAAGACCGGCGAGACCGCCTTTCTGTTTCTGCAGCATTTTATCAAATCCCTCAAGGCCGGTGGTCGGGCGGCGGTGGTGATCAAAAACACTTTCCTCTCCAACTCAGACAACGCTTCACGCGCCCTGCGGCAGGAGCTGCTGGAAAGCTGTAACTTGCATACGGTGCTCGATTGCCCCGGTGGTACCTTCCTTGGGGCCGGGGTCAAGACCGTGGTGCTGTTCTTCGAGAAGGGCGCACCCACCCGCAAGGTCTGGTACTACCAGCTTGATCCTGGTCGTAAGATGGGCAAGACTACCGCTCTGAACGATAACGACCTGAAGGAGTTTGTTGAACTACAGGCCAGTTTTGCCGACTCGGACAAGTCGTGGTCGGTGGATTTGCAGGAGATTGATCAGGCCAGCTTTGATCTGTCGGTGAAGAACCCGAACAAGGCTGAGGCAGCTGCGCTGCGCGACCCTCGGGAGATTCTGGATGAGATCGCGGCGCTGGATGCTAAGAGTGTCGAGATTCTTGATGGGATTCGGGGGATGCTGTGATGACAGGTTGGGGTGAAGCAACGCTGGGGGAGATATGCCAGATAAAGCCCCCTAAGAAAGAGGCGAAGCAGAAACTGTCTGGTAAAGATTTAGTTTCCTTCGTGCCGATGAAAAATCTGGGAATTTGCTCCAAAGACATTGATTTGTGCGAGGACAAACCCCTAAGTGAAGTTGCTGGGAGTTACACATATTTTGCTGAAGATGATGTACTGCTGGCTAAAATTACGCCCTGCTTTGAGAATGGAAAACTCGGCATAGCAAAAGGATTGACCAACGGAATTGGCTTTGGTTCGAGTGAATTTATCGTCTTTCGTTCTAAGGGCTCTATTGACCCAGAGTACTTGTTCTATTTTCTTTCACAAGGTGGCTTTAGGGCGTCTGGTGCGCGAGTGATGACTGGTGCTGTCGGCCATAAGCGGGTTCCAAAAGAGTTCATTGAAGATCATCCCATCCCTCTCCCATCCCTCCCCGAACAAAAGCGCATTGTCGCCATTCTTGATGAAGCCTTTGCGGGGATCGATGCGGCGGTCGCCAATACCGAGAAAAACCTCGCCAACGCCCGTGAGCTGTTTGATGGTTATCTGGAAGCCGTTTTCACCCAAAAGGGTGAGGGCTGGGTGGAGAAGAAGTTATCCGAGGTGTGCGAGGGGAAAATCACTGATGGAACACACCAAACGCCCAAATATTTTGATGAAGGTTACATCTTTTTGTCATCTAGAAATGTAACCAGTGGCGAAATTGATTGGGGAAAAATTAAGTATATTGACGAATTACAACATGTTGCCATGCAAAAACGATTATCCCCGCGACAAAATGATATTTTGTTGGCAAAAAATGGAACTACTGGTGTAGCAGCTATTGTCGATAGAGATGTTGTTTTTGATATTTACGTCAGTTTGGCTTTGCTCAGACCATCAGAAAATATTCTTCCGCGCTATCTTTGGCATTTCATCAATTCCCCCGTCGCCAAGAAGCAATTCAATAAACGTTTGAAGGGCACAGGTGTGCCCAATCTGCACTTGAATGAAATTCGGGAAGTTGTGATCCCTCTCCCCCCGGCCTTGGTTGAGCAGGGTAGATTGGTCGATATGCTCGATGGCTTTTTAAGGGAAGCGCGGCGCCTCGAAACAATCTACCAGTGCAAATTAGATAAACTTTCCGAACTCAAGCAATCCATTCTGCAAAAAGCCTTCGCAGGCGAACTCACCGCACTGTCCGACAAAACACTTAAAGAGGCCGTCGCATGAACGAAGCCGAAACCCGCGCCGAATTGATCGACCCCGCCCTGAAAGCCGCTGGCTGGGGAGTCGTTGAAGGCAGTCGTGTCCGTCGTGAAGTTATCACGCTGGGGCGACTGCAGGGTGCGGGTAAGCGGTCAAAACAGGACATTGCCGACTATGTGCTGACCTATCGTGGTCAGAAGCTGGCGGTGATCGAGGCCAAGCGACGGGATTTGCCCGATACCGAAGGGGTGGGGCAGGCTAAAAAATACGCCGAGAAACTACAGAGCCGCTTCACCTATTCAACCAACGGCGTCGGCATCTACCAGATCGACATGCAGACCGGCCAAGAGAGTTATGTGCCCCACTACCCCACTCCGGACGAGCTGTGGGCTGCGACCTATGCCGAAGAGAACGAATGGCGCAACCGTTTTGCTGAAGTGCCTTTTGAGGACAAGGGCGGGCAGTGGCAGGCGCGTTACTATCAGCACAACGCCATCACCAAGGCCCTTGAGGCACTGGCCGCCGGGCAAGAACGCATCCTGCTGACGCTGGCCACCGGAACCGGCAAAACCTTTATCGCCTTTCAACTGGCGTGGAAGCTGTTTCACAGCCGCTGGACTCTGGGCCGAAACGGGCAGCGCCGCCCGCGTATCTTGTTTCTGGCCGACCGCAACATTCTCGCCGATCAGGCCTATAACTCCTTTTCCGCCTTCCCAGAGGATGCTCTGGTGCGCATCGCCCCCGATGAGATCCGCAAAAAGGGGCGTGTGCCGAAGAACGGTAGCATCTTTTTCACCATCTTTCAGACCTTTATGTCGGGGCAGGACGCCGAGGGAAATCCGGCCCCCAGCTTTGGCGATTACCCTCCGGATTTCTTCGATTTCATCGTCATCGACGAATGCCACCGAGGCGGGGCCAATGACGAAAGCAGCTGGCGCGGTATCATGGAGTATTTCTCCCCCGCCGTGCAGCTGGGGCTGACCGCGACCCCCAAACGTAAGGGGAATGCCGATACCTACAGCTACTTTGGCGAGCCGGTCTATATTTACTCGCTCAAAGAAGGGATCAACGACGGTTTCCTGACGCCGTTCAAGGTCAACCAGATCGCCACCACCCTGGACGATTACGTGTACACCTCGGACGATCAGGTGGTTGATGGTGAGGTGGAACAGGGCAAGCTCTACGAAGAGGCCGACTTCAACAAGATCATCGAAATCAAGGAGCGTGAAGCCTACCGGACGAAGCTCTTTATGGAGCATATCGACCAGAAACAGAAGACCCTGGTCTTTTGTGCGACCCAGGTCCATGCCTTGGCGGTGCGCGACCTGATCAACCAGCTGAAGACCAGCACCGAGCCGAACTACTGCGTGCGGGTCACGGCCAATGACGGGGCGCTTGGCGAACAGTTTCTGCGCACTTTTCAGGACAACGAAAAGACTATCCCGACGATCCTGACCACCTCGCAGAAACTCTCGACCGGGGTGGACGCCCGCAATATCCGCAATATCGTGCTGATGCGCCCGGTTAACTCGATGATCGAGTTCAAGCAGATCATCGGTCGGGGGACGCGGCTGTTTGACGGCAAGGACTATTTTACTGTCTACGACTTTGTGCAGGCCTATAAGCATTTCAGTGACCCGGAGTGGGACGGTGAGCCCATGGAGCCGGACCCTTGCCCGGAATGCGGTAACCACCCCTGCACCTGCGTCAAGGAGCTCTGTGGGGACTGCGGCCACTTCCCCTGCATCTGCCCCTGCGCCAATTGCGGTGAGCGCCCCTGCATCTGCCCCTGCCCGGAGTGCGGTGAGCGGCCCTGTGTCTGCCTGAAAAAGCCTAAGAAGGTTAAAATCAAGCTGGCCGACGGCAAAGAGCGCGTCATTCAGCATATGATGGCCACGACCTTCTGGAATCCCGACGGTACGCCCATGTCGGCCGCTCAGTTCATCGAACGCTTGTTTGGCGAGCTGCCGGCCATGTTCAGGGACGAAGACGAACTGCGGGCTCTGTGGGGGCGTCCTGACACGCGTAAGGCGTTGCTGGATGGCCTGGCTGAGAAGGGGTATGGCCAAGACCAGTTGACCGAAATAAAAGCCATGATCGACGCCGAAAAGAGCGATCTGTTCGATGTGCTGGCCTACATTGCCTTTGCCTTGGCACCTATCAGCCGCGAAGAGCGGGTCGCCACTCACAGGGCCAACATCGATGCGCATTATGCCGATAAGCAGCAGGCCTTCCTCGATTTTGTCTTGGGTGTCTATATCAAGGACGGCGTTAGGGAGCTTGACCAGGATCGACTGCCTCTGCTGATCGAAAGTAAATACGGCGGATTATCCGATGGTATCGCCGAGCTCGGCAGTATCCCGGAAATCAGGGACGCTTTTATCGGCTTTCAGCAGTATCTTTATGCTGAGGTCGGCGTGGCATGATACTGGAAGCTGGCCGGCTTTCTGGCTGCGGAAAATTTCCAGAGGCAAGGGCCTGGTAAGGTCACTGCTCCCCGCGCACGCGTAGGGGGTGCGCAGTGTGCGCAACTGCGCAACGAAATGCGCAAGGATTGGTTCGGGTCGAGAAAGAAAAGAGGCTTTGCCGTATCCAGGGCTCTGGGGGGGGATTAACCCTACAGTATTGGTTTTGCTGCAAGGCGCTTGATGGGTGGCCAGGATTTTTTGAGCACCGGGCTGGGCTGTTTTCTTTATTTACTGGTGGGGTTGGCGGTATGCCGGCGGAGGCCCTGATCGATAATTCCGGTGCCCCTGCGGTGTAGTTTTTTTGCTGTGGGCACATTCTTAGACCTTGTGCCTCCCTCTGCCTAAGCCTGAAACGGTTGAAAGCAAACTCTGCTGAGCGATAGGCGCCTTCGATAAAACCCTTCTCGAACACCTTGCAAATAACGGTGCCGATTTTCGGCCGAGTTTGCCCATTGTGACGCGCAGGCTTGTGCTTGTGTTGCGGTTGAGGAATAAATAATAACATTTCACGTGCGGGTCTGCGACCTTTGCTGACCCGTGTTGGTGTGTTTCTTTTTTTTGTTTCTTCTTCTATTTCCTTCATAACGTACTTCTATACTTACTTAGTAGGTAATTTATTCTTGTTCTGCTGCATAGATCCACTTTGGCCGTAAGAAGCACCGCCAGAGTTTGAGATTGTCATCCCATTCGATAAGGTCCATTTTGCTCAATTGCCCCAAGGCCTGATTAACAGTTTTCGAGCACAGCCCCGACAATTCTTCCAAAACATCCAGGTCGGGATCAGCCCAATCAAAGACCCGCTTCTCGTACATCTCTTTAACCTCTTCATCCGAAAAATTGCCGTATTCTAGGTTGCATAAAAGCCCTTTATCCGCAAGAACCCCCAGGTAGTCTTCCAAATAGTCAAAATAGGCGAAGGTCCTGATCACCGGATATACGGCCTTTGCTCCAGGCGATAACTGACCCCAGTTGTGTCCATCAATAAACACTCTGTAAAACCGGAAGTCTTGTCCCCTGCCCAAGGGGGGTACTGGAACCTGGTATATGTAACGCCGCTGTCCTCTGCTGTTGATGGTCGATTTTACATTGAATCCCGGCAGGGACTTGAGGCCGGCGATTCCTTCCCGCACCGTTTTAGGTGTGCAGCCAGCGAACTTTGCAATCGTCGCTTGACTCGGCCAGGCTGTTCCCTTGGCGTTCGCGTAGATGGCGATAACCGGGAAGATCGTCTTGCTGGCGGAGGGTAAACTCGCCCACCTACCATCTTTGATAAGGCTTTTGGGAAAACGATAGAAGTTTTTGTAGTTTATCGGGGGAGATTCTTGCGGCATGCGACGTGTCCTTATCGGCTTTGTTGGCCGAGCCACCTGCCGGTTTAAGGGGGGCCTTTGTGTCAGGCGAGGTCCCGGTGGCCTAGTAGGTGGCGGAGTATGATTCCGTGGAAAAATGCTGCTAACGTCGGTGCCGCGAGTCAGGGAGAGGTGTGCACCAATCTGCCAGGCGGTTGCTTGACTTTGAACCAATAGATTAATAGCGCAGTTTGCAGTCAGGAATGATCCTGAGTCATTTTAGGTTTCCCCAAGTGGGCGGCGGGGGCCTGTGTGGAGCGCACAGGCCTTTTTTCATCGGGACCCACAAGCCCGATGCCCGCAATCAATTAGAAATTCAGCCTGAGAGTTTCGGCCTTTTTTTTGGCTTGTTTTTTCGCTGCAGTCTCCGGGCGCACTCCCAGTCGATAAGGATGTATGGCGCAATCGGTAACCGTGCATTTCCTTATCTCCGAGGGCATACCGTTCGAGCACTGACGGCATCTGGCTCGGATGGCAGCCAGGGGCGTAAGGGTCTTGGTCATGAAATCCTCCCTACAGTGTTAAAAGTGCCCGGCCTGCAGCCTGTTTTTTGAAAGTAGTCGGCACGGATAGGGCACAGCCTTGGTTGCTCGCCCGCCGTTGAATTTTTTCGTGCTAGCTGGCCGGCATAAATTGTTTCAGCGGGTCTACGATTCCTGCCCTAATGTACCTGGGTGGTGCTGTTGCCGCGTCCCTCCCCAAGCCACCGGTCACAGGCATCCTTGAAATAAAAAACCTTGCCGCGTTTAATGAACTCCGGTCCTCTACCTTCACACCGCATCATGGCCAGGGTTTTTTCCGAAAACCCGAGGTAGGTTGCAGTGTTCTTGGTGTTCATCCGACCGTCTGGATACATCTCGACAACTTTGATTTTCACCTGCATGTTCATTGCATATCTCCTTAAATGTGATTAAAGACATGACAATCTAGCATAATCAAAAAATGTATTGCAAGACAATACGTGTGCTGTTATTATTTTGGAATCAAATATAGTTTTTTATATCAAGAGAGGCGCAATGGCGGACAAAGGGAAACGTAAAGGTGGCGGCGGTAGGCTAACCCGCACGGAAACAGTGACGGTGCGACTCGACCCAAAACTACGATATTTAGCGGAGTTGGGGGCACGAAAACAGCGGCGAACTCTATCGAGCTATATTGAGTGGGCGATAGAGGGGAGTCTAGAGGCTGTCATGATCAAATCGATGTTGGATCGCGAGTATTCAATCGCAGACGAGTCAGGCAATCTCTGGGATGTTGGCGAGGCCGATCGCTTCGTAAAGCTCGCCCTAAAATACCCCGATTTGCTTACCCACGAAGAGCAGATTATGTGGAAAGAAATTCGGGAAAATGGCTTTTTTTGGCGTGGATGTTTTGCTGGTGAAGGTGATGAAGATTGTGAGTGGGTTTGGCGTGTAGATCTAGACTCAATAAGGTTTGATAAGCTGCGTAACTGGTGGGATATATTCAAGGATATAGGGGCCGGGGAGGAGACAAAAGAGGTTTTGCCAGACTGGGCAAAAACAAGGAGTGAGACTGCCCAGTTTAACAACGGAGACTAAATGGCAAAAACGTTCTCAAAGCTAAATCGAACCTGCATGCGTGGGCTCAAGCCCGGAGAAGAGATCCGTGAGCACGGCATTACCTTTGTGCGTCTTGTCTGCGGCGACGGTCGGTTTACGGTCAGCATCATGGTGGATGGCCAGCGTATTCACCGGATGATTGGCCGGGAGTCTGACGGCACCACCCGAACTCAGGCGGTCGAGTTTATCGCAAAGGTCCGTCGTGACGCCCGCGAGGATAGGCTTGCCCTTCCTAAGAGGCGCAAGGTCGCTTTGAGTTTCAAAGCGGCTGGGGAGAAATATATCGAAAAACTTGCTGAGGAGGGGGGAAAGGATATTAAGGCCAAGCGCCGTCGATTGCATCAGCACCTTATCCCTTTTTTTGGCAATACGCCGCTGTCTAAAATCAGTACCTTTGATATTGAGCGCTATAAACAAAAAAGGTCTCGGACCAAGGCGATACCGGGCGGTGAAAAGCGTAAACCCAAGGATGCCTCCAAGCTCAAACTCGTCGGCAAGGGAACAATCAATCGGGAGCTGGCGGTGCTTTCCCACCTCTTTACCAAAGCCGAAGAATGGGGCTGGGTTTCCTCGCGACCAGCCAAAATCAAAAGGTTCCCAGAGCCACCGGGACGGACGATCTACTTGACTGCTGAGCAGGCTCGGACGGTGACTGATTGCGCTAGGCGGGACCAGAACTATCAAACCTATCCGTTTTTCGTTATTGGCCTTGAAACAGCTATGCGCAAAATGGAAATTTTAAGTATCAGGCGTGAGCATGTTGATCTGCAGCGGCTGGAGATTTATATCCCTGATGCCAAAGGTGGGGTAAGGGAACAGCCGATCACTAAGCACCTAGCCGAGTTTCTCATGGGCTACATGGAAACCCTGCCCCTGACCCCATGGCTATTCCCCTCGGAACGGTCTAAGAGCGGCCATGCGGTCGATATTCGCAAGGCCTTCCGTCGTGTCGTATCAGCTGCAGGGCTAAATCCCGATGAGGTTGTCCGGCATACCTTGCGCCACACGGCCATTACCCATCTGATTCAGGCTGGTGTTGATTTACCGACGGTTAAGAGAATTTCGGGCCATAAGACCTTGGTCATGATTGAGCGGTACGCCCATCAGAACGGAGCGCATATCCAAGAGGCTATGGACAAGTTGGAGAACAGGCTGCAAATAGGGGAGTAAACAGGCGATTTTTTTTGCACAATTACACAGGAATTACCAAGAATAAGAAAAAGGGGTTACGTCTAATGACGTAACCCCTTGATTTCTTTGGTGCCCAGGGACAGAATCGAACTGCCGACACGAGGATTTTCAGTCCTCTGCTCTACCGA
>LGVF01098030.1_pt1 | contig 12635 bp, 18 predicted proteins | sample 469901 | NCBI WGS metagenome assembly LGVF01 (sample SAMN03893561, study PRJNA290197) | marine sediment metagenome | material: sediment; isolation source: combined push core samples #3730, #5133, and #5579 collected at Hydrate Ridge | place: Pacific Ocean: Hydrate Ridge | reverse complement strand
ATCAATAATTATTTTATCAAAAATCCAGAATCCACATTGCATGAAGGTACTGGACATGGAAAATATGATGTTGATAAATCATTAACTGAACATAGTAAGCAGATTAGGGAAATGGCATGGGGTAAGGGTACTCAATTAGTCAAAACTAAAACACTTGATGGTAGAACAGTTTATTATTCTCCATTCCTTAAAGAAACTGCTAGTGATGAATTTCTTAAGCATCTAAAGAAACTGGATTATAAAATATGTGGTGGGGATGCACAAGTAGAATTATTCAGAATGACAAGGGAAAAAGATAATATCTATCATATTATAACATGGGATGTATTTCAAAGATTAACATCTGCTAGTACAGTTGAATTTTGGACACCTAATGCATGGCACATGTATAACTGCATGATAAATGAGGTCAAGAGAATTTACAAAAAATATAAATTTTCTAAAATTACTTTATTATATGGTCATATCTCATGTTACTTTTACTCTGTTTATGATGGATGGGAAAAAGGAACATGTATAGGGTTTGTAATACCTAATCAATCAGGTTATAAAAAGATGAAAGATGATTATAAAAAAGTTCTTAATTGGTATAGGGATAAGCTAGAAATAGATGCTTATCACAATATCATGGTACAAAAAATTAGCTTTTATCTTTATGATTTTTCTAAAAATGCTACTGATCAACAAAGACAAATATCGAAATATCGCCTTGGGGTTAATAGGATAATGAAATAAAATGGCACATAAATCTTTTAATATAACCAAACAAAAAGAAATTAAATATGCTGTTTTTGACATAGAAACTCATAAATGGATTCACCCATATGCGGTGGGTTTTTTTGATGGAAATGATTATCAGGAATTTTTAGGTAAGGATTGTATTAAAGATTTTTTAAATGAAGTTGTAAGAAAAAAGTATCGTGGTTATAGGATTATGGCTCATAATGGGGGTCGGTTTGATTTTAATTTTCTAATGGATGTTCTAAAAAGCAGAAACTTTAATGTAGATATGGTTTTTCAGGGATCAAGATGTTTACTGCTTAAACTCTATACACAGGTTTACAGAAATGAGGAAGGTGCTATAACACATAGCAATGTTATTCAGTTTGTGGATAGCATAGCACTTTTAAAGTTTGGATTGGATGCACTTACAAAAGATTTTGATGTTACACATAAAAAACTTAATTTCATGGATAAAAAAGGTAGTGAAAGGGATTATGAGTATTTGTACAGATTGTATTTAGAGAAAGATAAAAGATTCCATGATTACCTAACCAATGATGTGTATGGTTTATATGAAGTATTGATGAAATTTAAAAAACTGATAATGGACAACAATGGACAAATGGGAATGACCATTGCATCAACTTCTTTAAAAACTTTCCAAACTGGTTATTTAAACCAAAAAATAAATATGACTAACAGAGAATCAAATGATGAAATGAAAAAGGGTTATTATGGGGGTAGAACAGAAATTTTTAGAATGATCCTACCAGATGATAAATACAGGTGCTATGATGTAAATTCCCTTTATCCCTATGTTATGTTCAACAATGAATTTCCTATTTCCAAACCTAAAATAATTCATAACCCTACCAAAACAATGATAAAAGAATATTGTGGTATAACTGAATGTACAATAATTGCACCTAAAAAATTATACTTACCTGTACTCCCATATAAATTAAATCTAGGTGGACATAATAAATTAGTATTTCCATTAGGAAAATTCAATGGACATTGGGATAACATTCAACTAGCAAAAGCAATGGAATTAGGATATAAGATTATTCCTAAAAAAATGATGGTATTTGAAACTGATTATATTTTTAAGGATTACGTTAAGAATTTTTATAAATTAAAACAAAGTTCACAAGCAAATACACCTAGCTATATTTTAGCTAAACTTATGCTTAATTCACTTTATGGAAAATTTGCACAAAATCAGGATTCGGAAATGGTTGTTAAAATAAACAATCCTAAAGATATGGTAGATATGGAAATAGTAGGTGTGGTTGATCTTGATCATAACTTATTTAGGGTTAAGTCAGAAAGCAAAGGTAATTTCTTTATACCTCAAATAAGCATACATGTAACAGCACTTGCACAATTAAGGTTATATAAGTTCATGGAAACATTGGTTGATAAGGGTAAGATAGTAAGCTATTGTGATACTGATTCCCTTTTTACGGATGGATATTTGCCAACATCCAATAAACTAGGTGATATGAAAAACGAATATGAATTTGCATATGGATATTTTATGTTACCAAAAACATATTGTATAATCAAAAGGGATGGATCAGTTAAGGTAAAAGCTAAAGGATTCACTAGGGATTTCCAGAATCAACTAAACGAAAGATCATTTAAGAAAGCATTGTATAAAAAAGACTATTCTGATTTTAAGATCACAAGTGATGTGGAAGTTTTTAATTCTATGAAAACAAGTTTTGTTAGGCATAAGAATTTTGTATCAACAGATTTTAGAAAAAAATCTATCCATGCAGTATATGATAAAAGAAAGATACTTAAAGATTTTGATACTATTCCATTGATAATTTAATATGGATAAAGTTTATATATTAATAGATTACATATTATATCATTAGGTGAATGACTATATGGCAAGTTCAGGTAAGGATAAAACCTCTGATTGGTTAGTAGGTCTTTTGATCTCTGTTTTGATTGCTACCATTCTGTTACCTAAAATTATGGGTAACTTTAGAACAATGGAATCAGATACAACCAATTTCACAGCAGTTGAAATCGCTTTGCTTTCAGTAGCAGGTGTGCTTATTGTTGTAGGTTTTCTGTATAAAATCTGGAAAAAGTCAGGTGCTTAAAAGCACTATGCTTTTACCATTTATGCATGGCACTACAAAAAATATGGTGTCATGTGCCCTCATTTTTATTTTAATTTATTGTGGTAAATCTTTAAATATAATAAACATCTAAATTAATGGTGATAAAATGAATGTTAAATTAAATAAAATAGCAATAATCTTTTTAATATTAATAATGGCAATCCCAATATTTAGCTTTAATGTTGGTGCTACAGAATCTACTATAGCTAGTAGCTTTAGTGTAACAGGAAAGGAATATCGTTCTATTGTAGTTCGTTCTGATGGTGTAATGTTTGCTATTGGGTATGATGATACTAGTACCAAAATTATAAAAGTTTATAGGAGTGGCGATGATGGTGCAACATGGGTAGAGAATGCTTCATATTCTATTTCAGTAAATCTTTTACCGCCTCTTTCTCATTGTATAGGTGTGGATAAGGATGATACTATTCATATTTTTTATGTCAGGCATTCAACTATATATTATTTAACTCATCGTTATTTAGAAACAAGTGGTGCATGGTCAAATGGAGAAACCGTTTTCGATGATACACAAGTTAGTTTTGCATCATATGGTTGTGATGTTGCTTTTGATTCTGATAATATGTATGTTGTTTGGTCATATATTAATTCAAATGGTATTAGATTAAAACATAGATCATATAATTTTGTTATGAGTACATGGGGATTAGAACATGTTTTAGCATCTAGTGGTACTTTACGATACCCTAGTATAATTAAATATAATAATGATTTATATGTATTTTATCAATATGGAAGTAATATTAAATATGCAAAATTCCATGATAGTAACAAGACATGGACATATAGCCATGATCTTGTTTCTAGTGTTACATATAAATATGAAAGACCAAAATCTGTTTTGTATGATAATAAACTTTATGTTTTTTATCAAGGTAATTCATCATCTAATGATAAATACCAGATTTTATATAAATCATCAAGTGGTTCTACATGGAGTGGTCAATCAGTTGTTTATTCAGATGTATTATATGATCAAAGAGAACCTAGTGTTTCCGTTAATGGTAATGGAAACCTAAATGTTGTATGGAGTGGGAAAGATACCTATTCATCTACTTACTATCAGTTAAGGCAATGTATTTATTCTAGTGGATCGTGGGGGGATGTTGCTTTTGTTAGTTCTGGTGCTACTAATAAAAGATATCCTCATTTATGTTATCAAGATTACCCCACTTTTACATGGCTAACTGATGGTGTATGTATTGCTTATGCAGATGATACACAGGATGATTTAGAGTATATTGATTCTGGTTCTTTGATCTGGTATTCAGATGATGATTACCAAGGTGATTTTGAATTTGATGCAAATAATAACATTGGATCACTTGATACTGAATGTACAATGGGGATAGGTTATAAGGATATTGAGTTTAAGTATCAAGTTCCCACAACAATTAATGCTACAGGTTTTGATTTATTAGTAACAACAGAAATGCATAATTATGATAGTGATCTTTCAAATTATGATCTTTTTATTAATGGGGAATCTATGGGTAATCCTACAGAATGGAAAGATTATTCAAATAGATATGTTTTAAGATGGACATTTCCTAATGAAAAAGTTATTACTAATTCAGAAATACTTTTTGAATTATGGCATGATGAACTTGTGGGTGGTACATCTACCTATTGGTATGTAGGTGTAAGTTGTGGATATAATGATCTTGACGGGGATGGAATAGCATTAATGAAATATAGTAACACTTATCCTAATGGTGCTTATGATGGTACAATGTTAGTAAAAGATGTTGCTTATCAACTATATTATAATGTTATACAGTTTGTAGAAGATGAAACAGATGTAACTTATAATAGCATTTCTGCAAGTAACACTACATACTATGTTGGAGAATCAGTACCACTTACATATACAATAAAAGCATCTGATCTTGTATATGATAATTATGTTAGAATATGGAATGATGATACAACAGCAGAAATAACAGCAGGTACAATGCAGGGATTCCCCTATCTATGCACACATCAGGTAGAAACTATAGGTTTTGTACCTTTCACATCTGCTAATTATACAGCAAAACTATATATTAATAATGTGGAAGTTGATAATGTAAGTTTCTTTGCAGATGAACAGATTAATGCAGATATGCATGTTTTCACATATCCTAATCCATCAACTGTAGGTCAAAAAATATGGGTAAAATATAAATTTGATCATCCAACAGGGAAGGATGGTGCAATATTTGTTTCAATGACACCTAACCTTAATAATTATATTTCAGTAAACTACCTTTCAGATGGTGATAACGGATTCTGGACAACCACACATGATAATGTAGGAACTTACTATTATATGATGGCTGTAGATATAAATGGAAATGGAACTTATGGAATAGTCAATAATGGAATACATGCACATGATGTATTAAGTGAACATGGAAATAATTATTTTACTATAAGATGGTCTAACTTAAGATTAAATATTGATGGAATTACAACACAAACAATTAATGGTGAATGTAACATGATTACAGGTAATTGTTATATTTATGATAATAACCAATTAGTAAAAACTATTACAGAATCACCATTTAGTTATTCATATGAAATTCACACAGCAGGTTTACATAGTGTGGAAATGAGATTGATTACAAATGTTACAACTGTTCTATGTGTTCAAAATTATACAGTAAGCACTTATACAGGAGAGGAAGATGTACCACAAGATGATTCTGAATTTTTCGTAAGGGATTGGATATATGATAATGCAGGTGAAATTGGAATATTCTTTGCAGGAATTTGTATAATATTAGGATTTATGTTTATTCCTTTTGGTGTGGTATTGTATGTAAATGTAACATATAATAAAAATATTGCTTTAGGTGATCTACATTGGAGTATCTACCTTATCTTTGCTATAGTTGGTGTAATAGCAGTTGTGCAATTACATCTAGCAGATATATGGATAGTTCTATTAATATGTGTGGTATCAATCGCTATAGCAGTAATGACATGGAAAGGAAATAGGGGATAAGTGAAATAATGGAATTAACCCCCTCAATACTATTTACCATTGCTATAATAATGATTGCTACTTATACCTGTAATGCAATTATATTTCCAGAAGATTCAAGTAATTACATAGATAACTATGATAAATTTGGTGGGATTACTGGTACTGATTGGTCATTTGATGTATGGTTAGATATTAATTTTGATCATGCATACCAGAAAATTTTTAATGGGGTTGATTTTTCCAAAAGTACAGTTTATAGTGTTATTACTATAACATATATTAATCAACATTATAGTGATTCAATGATAGGATGGGATAAATCACATCAGGGTATATTTGACACTTACGATTACCAAACAGAGGGTGCAGGAAAAAGATGGTATAACAGCGATTGGGTACAAGTTACCCCATTTCTTAGTTTAGAAAATCTATTTGGCACTTCAAAAGCACAAAGAATAAATGAGGATTACCATAAATATTTGCAGGATATAGGGGTAGAGGATAAACCAGAGGGTAATTTATTTGAAACAATAGGTGTATTGCTTACTAATGTATGGCAAGGTTTTACACAATTAGTAAGATTGCTTACATTTACAAATATTCCAAATATGCCATTATGGGTTTTAGGAATACTAAATGTGTTTTTCATTCCTATGTGGATAGTGCTTATAATAGGAATAGCACCTTATGTTATGGAAATGATTAAAACAATATCAAGTATAATAGAACCTTGGATTCCTTGGTGATTTAATGAAAGAAATTTGGAAAACTATAGAAGGTTATACAGATTATCAAATTAGTAATTATGGTAGGGTAAAATCTTTAAAATTTAATAGAGAAAGAATATTAAAACCCTGTGTTGATAGTTGTAATTATTTATTAATTAAATTATATAATTGTGAAATTAAACAAACATATAATATTCATAGATTAGTAGCTCAAGCATTTATTCCTAATCCATATAATAAATCACAGGTTAATCATATTGATGGAAACAAACTTAATAATCATATTGTTAATTTAGAATGGTGTACAATTTCAGAAAATATAAAACATGCTTACAAATTAGGTTTAATAAGCAAAAATGGAGAAAAACATCATTTACATAAATTATCAGAAAATGAGGTTTTAACTATACATGGATTATATTTAAATGGAATGACACAAAAAGAAATAGGAATAATTTACAATGTAACCAGAACATGTATAGAATATATTACTAATGGAAAAAGATGGACACATTTAATATTATAAAAAGGGTGATAATTTGAAAAAAATGAATATAAGAAAAAAGGAACAGAAAAATAAGAATATTAGAAAAACACAAAAAACAAGAAGTATTTATGTTTATATTATAGGAAATAAACAGATAATGGAATATAAATTAAATGCTAGTAGAAAATTTAATATTGGTGATGAAACATATGTTTTAAAATCAGATTGTTGTTATTTTAAAAAAATTAATGGAAAATATGAACTTGTTTCATATTATGTTGAAGGAAATCCAAACCCTTTTAAGTTAAATAATGTAGAGGATAATGTTGGATTATCAGAAACAGAATTAGATAATTATATTGGTGGTGATCTTTTTAATATCCTTGTGGAATGTCAAGAGGAAGATAAAAAAAGATATATAATTCAACTTGTATCTGCTACATTGGTTATTGCAATTATCCAATTTTTAGCACCTTTGTTATGGAGTTAATTAAATGACAAATACTGAATATAATTTTAAGGAAATAGAAGTTAATGTACTTACAAGAAATAATATTATACATACACAAATAGTAGAGATCAAAGAAACATCATTTGAATATGATAAATTTACTTATGAAATTGATAGTGATAAGATTTATCTCTATCCAACTACAAAAGGATATATGCAAACACTATTTTATAAAAAACAATGTAAGCATCCTATAACATTTGATAATCGCAACAAAGGGATTCCATCAAGAGCATTACACCTATTATGGAATCACACTTTATATAGGGTTTTAGTGGCATTAGAAAACGATAGAACCAATCTAATACTAATTATAATGCTAATAGTTGTTTTAGCTTTAAATGGTGTAAAAGCATATTTGGGATTGTGGTGATCATATGAGTAATAAAAAAACTAATCTTGAAAAACAAGCAGAAAAAATATTAAAGAATGAAAACACAGATGATTATGAAAATGTTGAACTTTCAGATGAACAGCGTAAAAGCATACTTGATGATACTTTCACAGATATGGATGAGGAAACACAATCAGAGGGTGAAAACCTAACAGAGATACTCAAGGCATGGTTAGATGATGCATACATACATGCTAAAACTAGACTTAACCAAAACCAGATCATAGCATTAACAATCCTAAAAACATTATCAGAAAAATACAATGTCAAATGCATAAAAGAATTAATAGATAACTTTGTACGATATAAATTATCAGAGGGTGGACAATCCAGTAAGGAACTTGTGGAAATCCTTAAATCCAGAACAGATGTTGAAATAGATGATTCACTAGCGAAAGCAGTAGAACCATTTATGAAATAAGGTGATCTAGTGAAATTCAAAGTAGTTACATATAGAAATCCTAATGATTTTAAATTTGCTTCATGGAAATATGAAATGAATGCAGGTGGAGAATGTGTTATTTCTGGTAGATTAAAAAGCAATGGGAATATGTCAAAATACCAGAAAGTCTATAGGGTTAATTGAAATGTCAGGTGCATATATCAAAAAATTCAATGAATCACAGAATAATCTTGTAATTGGAATTAAGGGAATCAAGGGAAGTGGGAAAACACTTCTTTTAACATTTCTTTTATATCAGGATTATTTAAGAGGAAAAAAGATTTACACAAATTATAAAGTATTTTTTCCACATGATATAATAGATATTAAAAAAATGGTATCTCTTGATGTTCAGTTAAAGGATAGTGTTATAGGCATTGATGAAATACATATGATATGCGATTCCAGAAGATCAGGTTTAAAGCAGAATATCCTTATGAGTTATTTTGTTTTACAATCAAGGCATAGGAGTGTTAATTTCTATTATACAACACAGCATGATGGACAAGTAGATAAGAGAGTTAGGGAAAATACAGATGTAAACATGGTTTGCGAAAATCTTTATCTTGATTCGGATAATGATGGATTAAATGATCTGTTTAGGGTTATAATACAGGATAGAAGATTTAGACCAGTAAGATTTAAGCAAAAAGTAATGTATGGCACTCCAATATTTAAATTATATGATACTGATTACACAGTAGATATATTTACTATGCACAAACTAAATGAAATAAAAGGAAAAAAGAAACAATGAATGAAATTTGGAAAACTATTGATGGATTTAAAGATTACCAAATTAGTAATTATGGTAGGGTAAAATCTTTAAAAAATAAATGCCATATAATTTTAAAACCATCTAATAATGGTATTGGTTATTTGTTTATTAATTTATGTAAAAATAATATTAAATTTTATAAATTTATTCATAGATTAGTAGCTTTAACCTTTATACCTAATCCAGAGAATAAACCATGTGTTAATCATAAAAATGGAAATAAAGAAAACAATCATGTAGATAATTTAGAGTGGTGTACACATTCTGAAAATATGAAACATGCTTATGATATTGGAATAAGAGAAATTTCTAAAGGAAATAAATCACCTAATCATAAATTATCAGAAAATCAAGTTTTATCTATTCATAATTTATATTTATTAGGAAATTCCCAATATAAAATTAGTAAAATTTATAATGTAAGTAGATCATGTATAGAACATATTGTAAATGGTATAACATGGAAGGAACTTAATAAAATCAAGGGTAAGTGATCTTATGGCAATGGATAAAGATGTAAAATTAGCTATAAAAGAAATAACTAATATGTTTAATAAAGCTACTAATTTTTATCATAAATCTGGATTGGACAAAAGAATAGCAAACATAAAAAACAAAAAAGGAAATGGAAAACCTAGTAAAACACTAGAGGAACTTTGTACATGGTTTAAACAGGAAATTGTAAAATGAATAATATAGAAGTTATCTTTATTGCTTACCTTTGTGGATTCTTTTTTATTGCATGTTGCTATTTCATTACAGGATTGATCAAGATTTACAGGAAGTTATTTAATGTTGAAAATCTATAAATACTATAACTTCCAAAAGAATAAAGAGCATTTAAAGAAAATCTTAATTGAAAAATATGGACAAAAAGAAGGCATGAAAAAATATAAAACAATCTTAAAATTCTATAAGGATAAAAAGAAGGTGAAAATGTGAAACGTAAAATTCAAATATTTTTTATAATGATAGTTGTATTCATGCTATCAGGAAGTATTTATAATATAGTTCCCCCTGCTAACTTAACAATAGTGGAAGGACAACAAATGAGTACAACAGTTAAACAACTTCATTTAATAAAATCACCAAAAGATTACAATAAATTTGGTTTTGATGATCTAGGTATATATTACACAGATCAGGGATTAACAAGTTTAAATATGCCCTTTGTTGTAGAATATACAAAAAGTGGTTTTAGCTTATCAGATAGTGATATGAAAAGTAACACAAAAACATATTCTGAAAATTATAATCGAAGAACAGTTAAACAACAATATGATGTACTATCAATTAAAGGTAATTATGCTGTTATAAATTATCATATGGATTTAAAAGCATCCACAGATAAGTTTAGTGTTGATTTTATACCACAACTATATAAAACTTCATATAATGAATTTGCATGGTGGAATAGCTCATGGAATTATTACAGGAAATACACCATTAACCATTCTAAAATTGATAATGATCTATCTAATTTTCCTGTTTTAGTTAAGATTGATTCTAATATTGGTGCATTATGTGATAGTGGTGATTCATTACGTTTTGTTTTACCTGATAATACAACAGAATTATCTTTTGAAATTGATGAATGGAATAGTTCAGGTACTTCTTATGTTTGGGTTAAGATTCCCTCTATAAGTTCAACTGTTGACACCAATTTTTTAATGTATTATAATAATTCTTGTGCTGTTGATGGTCAAAATGTACATGATGTATGGAGTAATGGTTATGTAATGGTTCAACATATGAAAGATAATACAACATCTGATATTTTGGATTCAACTTCTAACAATAATGATGGTACTAAAAAAGGTGTAAATGAACCGATAGAAAATGTTAGTTCAATAATAGGAAGTGGTCAGGATTTTGATAATATTGATGATTATATACAAAAATCTGGATGTACTAATTTACCTTCTAACGGAAATGATTTATGGAGTATGAGTATTATTTTAAAACCAAATACTAAAGTTAATGGTGATACATTATTTTCATGGGGTACTATATTAAGTGGTGGTGGTGCAGGTAATATTAGAGCAATGTTACGGTATTCTGATGCTATCTATTTTTGGGGTGGTGCATCTGATAAAGATTTTGGAACTGATTTAACTTTAGATTCATGGAATCATATAACTTTTACATATAATTCTAGTGTTTTACATGGTTATAAAAACAGTAATTCAATAGGTTCTGCTGTTTTAGCTATGAATAATATAGGTGGTCACTATATACAAATAGGTGGGGGTTCTACTATGTCAGGGTGGCACTCTTATTTTGATGGAACTATTGATGAAGTTCGTTTATCAAATGTAACTCGTAATTCAAGTTGGATAAAATCTTGTTATGAAAATATTGAAAATTATGATACTTTTATGTGTGTTTCTGTTCAGGTTGTACAACCACCAGATGAAAACGTAACAATTAATGTTACCATTACATATAATGAGATAAGTTTTAATGAAACTCAATTTGTGATAACTATACTATTTGCATTGTTTTGTATATTTATGTGGATAGGATATACAATACCTGCAATGGAAGGAATGAAAAAACAATTTCATTACATGCCCTTTAGTGGGGGTTTATTTGTTTTGTTTGCAGGATTCGATTTTGTAAGTTTAGCAATCTTATTAACACTTAATTATTCATTAGGGTTAATAGGTGGATTCCTTACAATGATTGGAATTATACTAATATTCTATGGTATATTAAAAACATTCTGGTATTCAGATTAGAGGGTTAAGATCACCCTCTTAAACATTTTTCCATTATGCAATAATACCACAAAGGGTTTATATATTAGAAAAAACATAGTATGTGATGGTGATTAAGAAAATGAAAGAAAAATTGAGTTATGGAATACTATGTATTACAGAGGGTAAAAAGATTAAAGATATAAATGATCTTATAGATAAATATGATGTTGAATTTTAATCAGGAGAATCTTTAAATATCATTAATAACATATAGTTAAGTAGGTAATTTATTATGGCTAATGTATTTAGTTCTAAAAAAAGAGCAAGTGCTTTTTGTAAAAGAAAAAATAAACATGCAAGAAAATATGTTTGGACATACTACAAACGTGATCTTGGTGGATATGTAGCATACAAAAGGAGAAAGTAATAACAATGAATGGTTTATATTCTCCCGAACAAGAAAAAGAAAGAGTACAGGAAATCAGATCACAGCGTAAGTCAGTAAGATTAGAAAAATCAAAAGCTAGAAAGGAAAAAAGAGAAAAATACAAAAGGATGTACAAAGAGGAACTAGCTAAACAAAGAGGTAAACTTCAAGCTCAAAAGGAAAAAGACATAGAGGTATATAGAACCAAACAAGCAATGGAGAAAGCACAAAGACATGCTAAAGCTAGGGTAAAACCTTTTAGCCCTAGAAAGGGGTTTAAAATGCCCTCTAAAGCAAGATTACAGAA
>LGVF01419681.1_pt1 | contig 12653 bp, 37 predicted proteins | sample 469901 | NCBI WGS metagenome assembly LGVF01 (sample SAMN03893561, study PRJNA290197) | marine sediment metagenome | material: sediment; isolation source: combined push core samples #3730, #5133, and #5579 collected at Hydrate Ridge | place: Pacific Ocean: Hydrate Ridge | reverse complement strand
GAAATAAAGGACAGTTTCACGAATGTTTTAGGAATTGAGGTAGAACTTGGGACCAATAACGCAGAAACACTGAATGATAAAACAAAAAGGCTAAACGATGTTTCAATGAATTATAATCGTGAAAACATATCATATAATTGGGTGTTTGCATGCCCTTCAAAACTGACAAAAAAGTATGAAGGGTACAACATTGATACGTTTTCATATGGGGAAATCAAGGACTGTATAAACAAATTTGTTAAATCAAATAAATAAGACGTTTAAAATACAGACAAATGTATTATTCATCCTAAAATATGGCTTTAAAATATAAAAGGATGAATATTTCTTTTTTAATAAACACGGTTTTTCTGGGTCTATAATATATCATATTTATTATTTTATTGCTGCTTCGGCCTTCGGCCTCAACTGCTGCGCAGTGCACGATACTCGACATCGCTGCGCTCGTTATAGACTACCTTTGGTCTCATTTTTTTGTTTGGTTTTTTTGCATGTATTGTCGGTTTCGTCTTCTGTCGGCTCTAACTGTAGTTTTAAATATTGTACATACGATGTATAACACAACGAATATATTGCAACACCAGAGGGTATAGTTTCAATTTTGTTTGTAGTTTCTTGTCCCGTCATTGTTTATCCTCTTCAAATTTAACACATTCAATTGGTGGATCTATCACAAAAAAGCATTGGTCGTGTATGAAACCACAGTCTTCTATATGATCGTGTGGTGTTGCATGATAACAATGATATATATTTTTGCAGTCATTGTATTCCGCGCTTGGACATATGTATTTTTGATCGGTCATTGTTTCCTTTTCTCCATCGTTTTGATTTTATTTGAGTACACGCTATCTTTAAGCCGGTTTACTTCTTCAACCCATACACCATAATCTCGGTATGAATGATATGTTTTTCCACATATAGGGCATTCAAAATATTCATTTTCTTTTGTGAAATCGACCGTTGATCCGTTACATAAGCATATAAAATCCATGTTATTTTACTTCCTCAATGTGTAAGTACGTAAATACTATATCCTATAAACCCACCAACCAACATTAGCAAGACCTCTTTTTTTATGTTCATCTAATCATCCAATGCCGATAATCCTGCGAGAATTACAATAATCCCTAGAACAAACAATAATACCAATGTTCCTAGTATTAAGATCCACCCAACTACTTGTACGCCAACTACTGCTGCACCAGTTATACCAATTGCTCCCGCAACCCACGCTGCCAGTGCTCCTATTGTGGTGAATACAAGGTAATCTATGTACCAGATTCCTATTCCAATTCCGCACAATATAATTCCAGCCATTTTACTCGCTAAGTTCATTTCGTTTCACTCCTTATTAAAAGATATTATATTCTTGTCAATACACAACTCATAATTTGAAGACGCCATCAGTAAAAAACCACATCTTATCAATTCTGCTTTAAATTCATCATCCGATACTTCATCTTGTATCGCTTTGCTCAACAGTTCAGCACACTGATATACTACATTTTCCATTGATTTGCGTTCGTTGCTCATCGTCTTTGTTCACTCCTTTTGATTAGCAAGTTTTATCAAGCCGGCGTGCTGTGTTTCAAGATCATTACAAAGATCTCTTATTGCATCCACCGGCAACTCTGCAAAACCAGCACATCCTTCTTGAAGGTTTTCTCCGACAAGTGCACACCACATGTTACCGTCTTTGTTTATTTCTATTTGTAGTTCCATTTTAGTTCACTCCTTTTATTATAAGATAATATACTTTTTAACTGCTACAATAACTACAGCAGACACGCACCAACATATCATCGATATTATCAATGCATTAGTAATATTAAATCTAGATTGAAAATGATAAAACGATACAATGAATACAATAACTGTAACTACAGACACTAAACTGAACATTGTTATGTTTTTTAGTTCTGTTGGAGTTACATTGTTTGATACAAAATAATACCCTATCAACGTAACGGCAGGAAACATCATGAATAGCCCTGATATATATGGGTATTTGCACTTTGATATTAAGGAGATTAGTGTTATCAAGCTTCCTCCTGCCATAAATCGTAAAGCTAGTTCGCTGTACATATTTGTTCACTCCTTCTTTTCGTTGTACACACCCATTATGTGATCCATCGTTTCTGCTTGAGTAGAAAAACCATGCATAATTTGTACGGTTTTGAATGCGGCCTTTACTTCTGGTTTTATCTTTTTTATTGTTAGTTCTTGTAGTTCAATCATCTTTTTCATCCTCTGCAGCAGATTCAATTAAGTATGATCCAATGTGTACCATTCTCTGTTTTATTGTTGTGAATGATAGTTTAGCTTGATTCGTTTGAATCAATTGAATTGCTGCATCGTTGATTATGTGGGTTAGTTCATCGATTGCCATGCTCTGCCTCCTTTGTTTCGTCCGTCAATTCAGTAACATTCAGTGAATGACAACAAGGAGAAACACTTTCTGGCCATTCCTTTGCTCCTTTGTATTCACTCATATATATTTCAACAAATCCATTCTCATCAAAAACATTGTTGCATAATTCACACTTAAATTTTGTCATGTTTATTTTCTCTCCTTTTCGGCTTTTGCCCCCAACCACTACAAAGCGGTTAAAGTATATAAAGCTGCCCATTTGATCTTTTGAATGATAAAATATATACATGGTTAGATCATATATTACATCCCCGTGTGAGCCGGGGTAGCATCACGCATCTTTAGTAGCGTGATGCAGCTTACAAATACAAAAATAGGATATATCTATGATATCTAATTTTGCTAAATCCCCAACTTCAACACAAAATGATTATATTTCTCCTGCTGTTATCCGCCAAATATATTTTAGTGAAGGACTTGAAATATATAATAATATGCTGATAAAGCATCTGGTCGAAAAATAGTCTCGCCTGTTGTAAGAGCCCCGTCATATACTTTTGCTAAGTCGATTATTCTATATACTATGGGAATATGCTATATCCTACGTACAAACCCATGCTTTTGTGGTGTGGTTATACCGGTATTCGTATAGCACGGTCTACTGTGTGTGGTTTTACTGGTATCGGTTTTTATTGAAAAAAAGTTTGTTTTTGTCCCAGAACGCTCGGAACCAAGACAAAAACGATTTATAATTTAATAAGTGAATATTAATGTTCCGTTTTCAACAAAAATATTTACATTTACCTTTAATAATTTTTTTGTGGTGATAACATCCTAGATTATCATCGTGGTGTAGGCATGAATCACAGCGTGGTACAATGGATGGCACTATAGTAATTGCATCCAGCGACACACCACCACGAACACCACTTATTGATACTATCCATTCACCACAACCCAACTGCCACGGTTTTGATTCAATTATACACTGTTCTTTTGTTATAGGACCATCTATTATTGAATGGTAATTAACCAGCGTGCCTATTTTTAATTCACATCTATCCATATCGGTTTGCCTCCTTTTAATTATCCCCATTGCGAACTCATAGCGTTTGCAATTCCTTGGTAGGTCCTCGCCCTGTTCATCGCTGCTTTGTGATTACATGAACTTGAATTTGACCAATGATTAGGTGACATTCTTTTTCCTGATGATGTAATCTTCCACTCCGGAGTGACAACTTTTGTAGGTTTCAATAATGGTAAATTTTTGAGCCATAACCCGGTTTTCTTTGAAACTGCATGGCCATACTCATAAGGTTGAATATACTGGTCCGGTTTTCGTATATGCGTTGAGATCACACCAACCGGATTTTCAATACATATTTTTGGAATGTCACAATTCATCAGTTCGTATACAAATTTCATAGCTTCAAGTCTTTTTTCCCATCTACCCGGGTTGTTCAAAAACGAGCGGTTTGCTGTGACAGTTAGATAACGGCATGGGGGGTGTGCGATCATTAGGTCCCAACTATCATTAATAATGTCTCTAACGTCTCCCTAGTAATGAGCTCCAGGCCGCTCAGTTGGAATTAAGTCGCAACTTATAGCATCATGGCCTTTTGCTATAAAAGCGTCTCTTACGATCCCCGAAAATTCACATGCGACCAACACACGTAGCGTCATAATTGTTCACATCCTTTTATTTGTCGCTGGACGCACACAGAATTTGAGTTCAGATGACTCAATGGTATACATCATCTTATCATCTTGTGTATCCATCCACGATCTCATATAATTGAATGAGTTAGTGTACGTTATATATTCAGTATCAACAATCACGTTTATACTTTTTAATGCATCATCTATTGATAAATTCTCTGAATACATTTGTTCTAAAATTCTCTTTATTTTTTCTTTTTTATATTCATCCATGTTTGTTCATCTCCTTTCAAATCTCCTTATAAATCCCATGTTCTGCCAGTTCAGCCAGCCGAATCTGCGATCTATTATATTTTCTCCACATCTCAAGCCAATCAATTTTACGTGTGAAAAATTCTATTGTGCGTTCAGACTCCCAGAAATACCAATTCCCACATTCCGTACATTGATCATTTCCACCAGTTTCATCTAAAAACCCTTCAAGATCCACAGACGTAAACCCACAACGAGGGCATACCGGTGTATCTGTTCGATATGTGTCTATCTCTTCTTTGTCCATGTCAGTTCCTCCTATTTTTTCAAAGTTGCTCTTAACTTGTCGATATCTTCAATTGTTATGTAGTGTTCAGGGCATCGATACGGTGCCATCACCAGCTCCGGTTTGCCACCACAATGTATCTCCCAATTAAATACACATCCACCAATGAGAAAACCCCTTTTTCGCAATTGTTTATTGTTATCCCAATGAAAACATGTTTTTGGGTCCATTTTATATCTCCTACTCTTTTAACTACTAATACCTGTCAATTGTTTAATGATTAGTAGTTACATGTTAATTATATAAATTCATGTAACTATATTTTAACGACTTTATATCCGTTCAACCTAAGATTAATCTGATTTGCAAATGACAAACCAGTATCATCTCTTAACTCTTCCATTTCTTTGATGATTGATTCTTCCATCAATATTGTGATTTGGCGTTTCATTTGGAATCACATGCTATAACTATATTATAATACGTTACACCACGATCTGCTATGAATGTAATATCACGATCTAATCCATCTATCCAGGTAAGTATGTCTTTGCATAATTGGTCTTTGGTTATTAATTCTATTTCATCCATGTTCATTTCGTATCACCAAAAAGAATATCATAAACAGCATCAATTTTGTTCACATCATCATGTTTCCAGTTGTACTTTTCTATTTTTTGTATTTTTATTGATCGGTGAATTTTGTCTTTTGCTTCTTTTGTCAATTTGTGAATTGTATCGGAATGCCAATCATCAATTCTGTGTGCTCCGTTTATGAATTGGTCTGGTCTGCCTTTTAATATGACTCTACCTGTTGGTGTTAATCGTTCAACAGTGCGTATGCCTCTATATCCATCTCCCTCCAACAGCACTTTATCCCCGGGTTTTAGCGATTCAAGCCATTCTGTTCTATTCATTGTTACGCTCCTTTGTCAATTTCAATTCTATCAATTCTTTTTCAAGTAGTGCATTTTCATATTTTAACGCCCAATATTCTTGTTGTAAAATCCAAGTGTTATATTCAATTCCTTCCATGCTTATTTCTCCCAATTTGGTAGTTTTTAGTAGAAAATTGGTAGGCAGATTGACTGCTTATTCTTTTACCTCTCCTGCTTCTATCAAAATTTCATTGGCTCCCGCTTCCTTTGATACCTTTTCAATTATTGGCTGATATCCTTTTTCAGCACAGATATGTTTGACGTATGCCAAGCTGTCCTCGTCCAGCAGAGACCCGTCTTGAATAAACACAATTTTTATTGCGTTCGGTCCTTGTGGTGCAGTGCCAAAATAAACACCCATCGCAACTTTTATCTGTTCAGTTGATGAGCATCTGGCAAGCTCTACACCGTTCAGCATGATTCCGTTCTCATCGAAGCCTAAACCATCTACCGGCATGTTAGCTTGCTCAAGGACGTATGCTTTTGTCCTGTCAATCTCCTCGATTTCCCCGGTTAATTCGGTTGATCTGTGCTGCGCTTCGTCCATTAATTTGGCGTATTTATCTCGGTCTTTGGCCAAGCGAACCTGCTTATTAATGCCTTCTGCGTTGTTAATTTTGTCTTGGATTTCTGATGTTTCCGGTGCAACATAACTATTCAGAGAAGCATCTCTACTGAAATATTCATCTTCAAGTGAATGGATCTCATTTTGTAAATTCCTAACTGTGTTCTCTTTCGTTTCAATTGATTTTTTCACCTTTTCGAGTTGTGCACAATCATGTCTATGTTGTTCTTCAATTGCCAGAAAATCTGTTAATTTCCTGCTTAATCCCGCGATTGACACTTCTTCTGTGGGCGTATCTTTTGGGATATATCCACAGTTATTGCGCAGGTTTTTATACTTTTTTGCCTCGTTATTTTTGTCTGTGCGCAGTCCATATTTTTCAAGTCTATCTGCGTCAAGATCTGGTATGTTTTCTTCTCCCGTGTCGATCATACTCAATACCACATCTTTTTGTTTTAGTGGATGCATGGACATGAAATCAGTAGGGTTATATGCCAGTTTTCCAACCAGTTCTTTTAACATTGCAGCTGGTGACTGGAAAAAAGCACCGTCATTACTTCTGATTTTCAGTTGCGGTTTTCCATCGGCAGATAGGTATTTTGTAATGGTCATATTGTCAAGTTTTAAAATGACCTCTGCGAACTGTTCACCTATCCGGATCGGCTGTTTGTTTTTGGTAGCGTTCTTTCCGGCTAATGCCCACCTCAACGCCTCAAGGAAACTAGTCTTGCCCTGTGCGTTTCCTCCAACCACTACGATATCTTTTCCATCTGGTGTAATGTGCACACCAACTATTCGCATGAAATTTGTTACGCTTATTTCAATTATATGCTGTCCTTCTTTTTCTATCATTTTATTCGTCTCCTACACTCGATTTTTTGTATATATTCAATACATATTTTTCAAAAGGTTCTGCTTTGTCGAGCAGATCTTCAATTTCATCAAGATCATTTTCGACTGTGAACTGTGGTTTTATATATCCTCGTATGCTTTTGATTCCGTCACGTATGGCATGATAATCCGTTTTGTTCATGATGATTTTTTCATCAGCCATATCATTCATCTCCTTTCAAAATGTTCAATGCCTTTACTGCGTCATCCGCGGCAGCGGTTGTGCTGTCGATTAGGATATTGAGTTGATCCCGCAACTTATCATTTGCTGTGACAGGTTCGTCTCCTGGGTCCTGCGCTTTGTCGAGCAGTTCGTTTATATCAAAAACACAACTTTCTAACTCAATTTCAAAATTAGATTCAATGTCTACATTTGAAATTTGATCCAGCAGGTTTTTTATTTTGTGATAATCATCCTTATCTATGATTATTCTTTCATCGCTCATTTTGTTACCCCCGGTTTTACGGTTGTTTCGTGTAGCCATTTGGTGCCACATATAGAACATTCTCCAATCACACTGATTTTAAGTGATCCGCCATTCTCTGCTTTTGGGTAACACCCCATACTTACTTTCAGGGTGTGATCATCTGCCAAACACATAGGACAAATAAAGTGTTTCAGGTTGCTCATTCTGCTCCCCCCGGTTTGACGTTACACGAAACCCCTTCGTCTATCAGTTTTTTTATTTCTTTTGTCCTTAGGTATACAACATGTAAATCACTGCTGTCTGCAATATCACTTAGTAGATTTTCAGCTTCTACAAGTGCCCGTGTTGGTATTAAGTGATAATCGCTCATTCTATGACCTCCACATCACCGAGATCTACCATTTCAACCTGTTCATATAGTCCACTGTTTCGGCCCATATACGCATCTCTATGGCACTGCGATTTTGCCACTTTACATATCATCGTTGCTGGCATCCCGTTTGGAGACCAAACTTTGTTAGGTTCCCCGCCGGCCTTGCGCTGGATGTACTCATCAATAGATACTTTTGTTACAAATGGCCTATCAATTCCTTTTCGATAAGCCTTGCACCATCCACCAACCAACTTTTCATCTTTAAGCATGAATGTGCCATCTCGTTCATCAATAGTACCATCTTCTTTGAGTATGATTATACCGGCTTCGTAGCCATTATAGTCATGCTCTTCCTGTGCTCTGCGCATCAGGCCGCCCACACCCACTACCATTTTGGCCACGCCTTTGTAGATAATCAAATGTGCCTCGCCGATGAATGGGTTAAGCTTGTGTGCCTCGCACAATTGGATGAAGTTGAATGCCTGCTCCATGGTCGCTTCTGGATTCACGTATTGCTGTACGATTTCTACAGTAAGTGCCACTGAACCTGTTAATTGTACTGCAGGAGCAGTATGAACTTCTTTGATTGGTTTTATATCCTGCTCTGTTATTCCTTGCTTTTCCGGTGGTTTTGCTGTTTCATCTGGTGCGGCTTCTTTTTGATCTGCTTCGAGCTTGTTTTTAGCGTTTCTGATTAGTTGTTTCGCCGCACCAATTGTACCATTTATATCCTGGGTTGTTGGTGGTTGATTAAGTTCATCTGGATCAATTAAATGCACTGATATATGTTCGCCCGGTTTTGGTTGTAATTTTAGATCGACTATACATACCATTGGGCTGTTATCAATAGGTTTGCGCCACGTATCTACGGTTTTGTTTTTTTCATAGCCGTGCTTTTCAATCTCTGCAATTATCGCAGCTTTTTGATCTTTCCAAGTTATCATTGTTCTGCCTCTTTGTTCATGTGCTCGTTGATCATATATCTCATTGCCTCTGATTCAGTTAGGCATCCCGTTTGTGTTTTATATTCATTCAAATGCTCGATTTGTGCATTAGTTAGTGTAAAACATTTTCGGATTCCTTTGTCGTTGTCAATCATCATATTATCCTGCCCACTTTGGCAATAGTATATAGGCGTTAAAAGTATATATATATTACGGTTGTGTACAAAATCGATATATATATATACTATAGAGTAGTAGTATAGTATAGGGCGAGACGCTCTAGGAGTTTAGAAATATGAATGACGAAATCTTTAAACTGATAGAAAGAAAAGATGAGATTTTAATGACTGTAGAAGTGGGAAAAAAGGGAGTTCCTGAACTACAAAAAATCAAAAGCAACTATGATTATTATGTCCTAATCGAGGACAAACCAGGTAAATTTAGATGGATCAATGCATACACTGGCAACCACCCTGGATTATCCGGGAAAACCGCAATAGCAGCGATAACAGAAATGATGATGTCCGGTTTCGAGATATCATATGCATCAGAAGGCAATCTGTGTTTTATGGAGTGAGCAAACGTTCACACCATTTTTTCATTTTTATAAAATAGGAGTTAAGAAATATGAGCAGCGAAAATGGGCCAGAAAATGAAAGATGGGACTTAGGCGGTCCTGGTATGTGTGCGTACGATCCAATGGAGGATGAAGAATATGTGTAAAACTGATAAATGTGCGGGCTGTCCAAACGAGAATGAATACTGCCGAGGACACAAACAAAAAGAATTTGATATTTCAAATAAATATCCAGTTGGATCTCCAGAATGGTTCAAAGCGATGGAAGAATAGGGGAATGAATTAACATGACATTTATATCATATATAGCATCCAAAAACGAAAATATATTAACCTTAATTGGTGGTGCCGTCTGGTGTGTATTGGTGCATTATGCACTGTTTGGGGTGAATTGACATGACACAAATCAAAATCATGGGCGAACTCTACGAGTGGGAAACCACTATAGACAATAGAACCATAAGAATCAAAAACACCAAAACTGGAGCGTGGACAGCACACAGCGATGATCTAAGCGTGGTTGGCGATTCCAGCATTTATGACAATTGGGAAGATTGGATTTATGACAATTGGGATGATCTTATTTGGATGCCGGGTGATCAAGAATGACACATTTTCATCCAAAATACCATCCATTGTCAAAAGCGTATGAATCATTGCAAAACACAATATCTGTTTTCAAGGACGAAAAAAAAGATCTTGATGTGATGTCGTATAAAACAAGTGAACATATTTCAAATCCACTGGAATTCGGTTGTGCCTGGGAGATAGAAAAACTNNAAAATGAAAAATTCAAAAACCTGAGGATAGACGAACGGGAACTTGTTAATAATTTTGACGATACAGATGCTACATTTGATCCAAGCGAGGTCGTTGATTATTTCAATTGGCGATGTGATTCTACTGATCTCAAAGTGCGTGTGTATGATCAAATACTCGCAACTGCCAAACGGTCTTTACCCTGGAATTTTGGAAAGCAGATACACGAGATCGAGCGGTTCGGGAAAGATGATTCTGGTATCGTCCTAAGTTTCCATAGAGGACACTCAGAACGAAACAGCAACACCACAACAGAGCTTATAAAACTACTGCGTATAATCTATTGTGATGCCGATCCTTTGTCGGTGGATGCCGCAGAATTACGCGAAGGCGACGAACTGACACAATGTGACCTGCCCTTTTGCATATCGATGAAATCCTACAAAAACGGCAAGCTCAAAATAAAATTTGAAACAAAAGATAGAGCAGATGAAGTTTGTGAACTGCTTTTGGGTGATTCAAATAAACAGTCATAAAAAATACAATTGAAATATTAATATATCTATTTTTATATAAAAGATACAATGATATAGTATGATGACATTTACATTGATTATGCAAGATGAAAATTTGTGTTTCTGGGTCGGGCAAAGGGTATGTAAATTTTCACACTTGCGTGATTCTATAAACCCGCTTGATTTTAAGAGAGAGTATTGCGACTACTGTTTGAGGGGACAGCAAGTTGTCACACTATCAAATTTGTTGAGCAAAGTCGATTCATTGATAATATCTAAACGAAAATGAGATTTTATACTAATTTTGAGCAGCCGATCATAAAACGATGTCCGATTTATACATGGTCTTTGAATGTGCCAATAATTGAACCCGATGAATTCGGCCGGTCTTGTTTTTCGTGTAGAAGATTTTTGCAGATAATTCCTACTCATCCGTATAAAATGGTTGAATGTACGGACGAATTGATTAAGAAATCTACATAGGCCGTATTTGTAGTAGCTTGTATGTGAATACATAGAATCGTTATGCGTATCGTGGGATAGTTTTATATAGTATAAACACATTGTGTGTATTGTAGATAAAAGCTACACCGGAGAGAATGAAATATGATATCAGAACCAGAGATTAGAAATGTAATAGCAAGATTATATGACAAATATGGATATAACATCGCTCGTATAGCAGATGAAAGATATGAATATATTGAAAAAACAGGCTCTTTACTTGACTTGATTGAATTTTATGATGAAATACGTGAAATGACACGATATTAAATAGGAGTGAATAAAATATGAGCAGAAAAAGTGAAATAGAAAATTTGTACGATGAGCGAGACACGAAATGACACTTGGAAAATACAGAGCTATGAAACAGAGCATCGGAAATGAAATCATAAATTTACAAGTGTTTCCTGAATAATATTTTAAAAGGAGAGATGAAAAATATGAGCAAACAGGCAGCAATCAAAATTTCAACATATACAGAAGATGAAAAGCAAAAACTCGACGAACTGTTTTTTGATGAGTTCAATGGTGCGATGATTAAGCCGATTATATCAACTGATGCCGTAGCACGAGGCATCAAAAGATATAGTAAAAAGTATAGCGACGTATCACTCACATTCGTCGAATTTGATGGAAATGAAATCGTAATGGAATATGAAGAATAAAGGAACGGAGAGAATAATTATGAAATCAAACGGACAATGTCCCAGATGTGGACTTATAGGATACTTTTTGAACGAACCGATACACAACGACGGAAAAACTACAGAAGATCACGTTTTTCGGGTGTATGATGAGGACAAACCAAACGGACGGGTTGTTTGTCCTGAATGCAATCACATATTTTAGGAGAGATATAAAATGTGGAATTATTGCGAGAATTGCCGGAACCAGTGGCACAGCCGAGATGCCTCAACAAAATGTGATGTGTGTCACACAGCAGACCCATTACACTCAGAGCACGCTAAAATTGGAGACGAATGAAATGCTTGAACGATGCGAAGACACAGATTGTGAATATTATGATATGAATAAAGTGGATCTTGGGTGGGGATATCCCGTGTGTAGGTGTCTACACGCAAAACAGTACCCAATACCACTTGAGTCTAAGTACAAAGGATATAAAAAATATTATAGAGTAATTCATTGTAAGGTGCTGGAATGAAAAAACAAACAACAATCAGAATTGATGATGATCTAAGGGGTGAACTGTGGGATATGGTAGACAGTGATAAGAGAACTCTTAACGCTGTTATCTGGCATTTGAAAAGAGAGTATGACAAGAACAAGGAGGGAGCAGAATGAAAGTATTGATAATATCTATGTTGGTAATAATATGTGCTGTTGGGGTGGGGTGTGTTGGCGGAAATCGGTTAATCAATGTTGACATGCACAACGAAGGAGGTGATCATTTTGTGGGCACTGCTGTGTGTACAAACAACGAATTGACACATTATAATGTTACTTCTTATGTTAATCGAGAAGTCGAAAACAGTAGGACAACAGGTAAAATTTACATTACAAAAGACGGAAACACCGGACTCGCAAAAACCACATATGATATATACACGACAGAGGACGGATGGAATGC
>LGVF01040312.1_pt1 | contig 12662 bp, 9 predicted proteins | sample 469901 | NCBI WGS metagenome assembly LGVF01 (sample SAMN03893561, study PRJNA290197) | marine sediment metagenome | material: sediment; isolation source: combined push core samples #3730, #5133, and #5579 collected at Hydrate Ridge | place: Pacific Ocean: Hydrate Ridge | reverse complement strand
TTAGGCGCTGGAAAATATTTTCCCAGTCAGCGATTTCCATGCCGCTGAGACTGTCCCCTATATGCTCAATCCCTCCGATAATAGAAGAGACCGTTTCTCCCGTTATCACCGCCACCGGAGCAGCGCTGCCAAAGCCGACCTGACCGGAATCCGTCAGAACAGTGACAATAATATTCTCAATTTGATCAATAGATCTGAGTGCGGTTTTGAAGGTAGTCACAAGGGGAATGGAGACAACCTGACTTTTAATACCGGTAATTTTCATATCGCTGTCATCAATCTCCGTAACGATTAACAGAAATGAAGGTCTGTAGATGGTGACTCCTGACCATTATCTCTGTGCCACTCTGGATTTCTCCCCGGTAGACCTGATCTGTTGATATCCAGCTTTCATAACCATCTTCCTGTCTTATCCTGGAAAAGAGGGGATGATGCCCAAATCCAAAGAGGCTCTTCACGCACCACAAAGATATCAAGCAAGTGGTTCCAAAACAACAAAAAAACAGCTTCTACACTGGAAACAGTGTATAAAATAATTATGCGAATAACATTTGGAAAATCAAATAATTGGTTGAAATTTGTTAATTTCCATAACCCTTCTCAAGGGATGGGAAAGCTGTTGACATTTGTTTTAGCGTTTTGTAGCGTGAGTTTAATTGACAGCAATTATCAATTATATTGACAAAGTTTTTGGGAAAGTCTGTTCTCCTGATGTGGAGAACAAAAAAACAACAATAGGGAGGAAAAATGAAGATTTTCAAAAAATCACTTCTGAGTGTGGCGGCAGTTGCGCTTCTTGTAACGGCTAATCCCGTATATGCAAAAACGCCGGCAAACATGCTGGTGATTGCCAATCGGATTGACGATATCACAACCCTTGACCCGGCCCAGTCCTTTGAATTTGCCGGCTCTGACCTCATCCGTAACGTATATGGCAAGCTGGTCAATTTTGACCCGGCCGATCTTAGTAAAGGCTATGGACCTGATCTTGCCGAAAGCTGGACAGTATCTGAAGACGGCAAAACTATTACTTTCAAGATGCGTCCCGGAGTAAAATTTCATTCCGGTAATCCGGTAACGGCAAAAGATGCTGTGTTTAGCCTGCAGCGGGCAGTCAAACTCAATAAAACTCCTGCATTTATTCTCACCCAATTTGGATTTTCCGTGGAGAATGCAGATCAGGCTATCAAGCTGATTGATGACATGACGTTCTCGATCACCACAGATGAAAAATATGCCACCTCCTTTGTGATGAACTGCCTTACCTCTACCATTGGTGGTATTGTCGATTCCAAGACCGTCCTGGCACATGAAAAAGATGGTGATATGGGGAATGACTGGCTGAAAACCAATTCTGCAGGATCCGGAGCTTATACACTGGTCAACTGGAAACCCAATGAGTCCTACTCGCTGAAAGCCAATCCTGATTTTTATCAGGGTGCGCCGCAGATGGAGAAGGTAATTGTACGTCATATAATGGAATCAGCAACCCAACGGTTGCTGCTTGAAAAAGGTGATATAGATCTGGCACGAAATCTGAATCCCCAGGATATCGCCGCCATTAAAAAGAAATCCGATCTGGCGGTATACGATGACCTCCGCGGTCGCATCATGTATATTTCCATGAACCAGAAAGATCCGAATCTTGCCAAGCCGAAGGTTGTTAAAGCGCTGAAATATCTCATTGATTATGAAGGCATGCAGGATTCCTTTCTCAAGGGACAATACAAAGTCCACCAGGCATTTCTGCCGCGCACTTATCTTGGTGAAATTGATGACAAACCCTATAACTTTGACGTTGCCAAAGGTAAAGCCCTGTTAAAAGAAGCAGGAGTTGCTGACGGCTTCGAATTGAAAATCAATGTTCGTGAGGCTCAGGAACGCATTGAAATTGCCCAGTCCATACAGAACACCTTTGGCCAGGCGGGTATCAAGGTTTCTCTGGAAGTAGGTACTGGTAAACAGACTCTTGCTGTGTATCGTGCCCGTGAGCACCAGATTTATGTAGGTGCCTGGGGACCGGATTATCCGGATCCTAATACCAACGCCGGAACATTTGCCTATAATCCTGATAACTCTGACGAAATCAAGGCAACAGGGCTTCTGGCTTATCGTAATGCATGGTTTATTCCAGAAATGTCCAAGGCTACCAAAGCAGCAGTTAAGGAAGGAGACCGGGATAAACGGGCGGCCATGTACCAGGCCATTCAGCGCGAACATCAGGAACGTGCACCATTTGCTATCATGTTCCAGAAAGTTGAACAGACCGGCATGCGTGCTAACGTGAAAGGTTTAAATACAGGTGGTGCAATCACTGCCGTATCTTATTGGCCAATTACCAAATAACCATCACTATTCACTAGGAGCCTGTCCGAGAATAAGCATTTTGTTTAAAATCGAGGTTTTCCAAAAAAATAAGCACAGCCATATACGTGATATCGGAGTCTGCGCTACCTGCGAGCATTATTTTTTTGAAAATAACGAAGAGTTTGGGCAAAATGCATTCTCGGACAGGCTCCTAGCACTTCAATCAATGGATAAGGGGTGGGAAGTATTGTGCTATCCCGCCCCTTGCTTTTTTCTTCTTTCCTCTGGTTTTTTAAAAAGCAATGGCCATAGAAAACAGATCCGGAAACAGGCGAAAAAGAGCATCTATTCCTCCGTGGCTGCGTGGAATTGGCAGCACTCTCTTTACCGTACTGATCACCATGGTCGGTTTACTCTTTGTCACCTTTATCATCGGCAGGGTCATGCCGATCGACCCTGTTCTTGCCATCGTTGGTGAAAGTGCTTCCCGGGCAACCTATGACGCAGCCTATCAGGAACTCGGGCTGGATAAACCGTTACTTGTTCAATTTTTTATCTTTCTACTGGATATTGCCCAGGGAAATTTTGGTGAGTCACTGCTCACGGCACGACCCGTGTCGCAGGATCTTCTCCGTGTTTTTCCAGCCACATTTGAACTCGCTACTGTTGGAACGTTCTTTGGTGTTTTACTGGGCGTCCCGTTAGGTGTATTGGCGGCAGTAAAGCGGGGAAGCTGGATTGACCATATCGCCCGGGTCGTGGCCCTCATTGGCTATTCCATGCCGGTATTCTGGATCGGCCTTATCGGCTTGCTGGTTTTTTATGGAAAACTTGGCTGGATCGGCGGGCCGGGGAGACTCGATATTTTCTACGTCGATATGGTGCCCAATATTACCGGTATGATTTTGGTAGACAGCCTGCTTATGGGAGACATGGGTATTTTCCGGAATGCCATCTCACATATTGTCCTGCCTGCCGCATTGCTTGCCTATTATTCACTGGCTTATATCTCCCGCATGACACGTTCTTTTATGCTGGAACAGCTTGACCAGGAATATATCGTCACCGCACAGGTCAAAGGATTGTCGGCAAATGCCGTGATCTGGCGTCATGCCTTCGGCAATGTGAAGGTGCCGCTGGTAACCGTTATCGCACTTTCCTATGCGGCGCTTTTAGAGGGCTCTGTGTTGACTGAAACCATTTTTTCCTGGCCCGGTATCGGTTCCTATATTACCACAGCTCTCCTTTCCGCCGATATGAATGCAGTTCTTGGTGGAACCGTCGTAGTTGGTCTGGTATTTGTTTGCCTGAATATCTTTTCAGACCTGCTTTATAAATTTTTCGATCCGAGGGCAAAATGAGTATGAGTACGGAACTCCCTCAAAAATCTTCAAGTCTGTATGAATGGCTGACGACGGATACACCTACTTCCCGCAAACAGGCAAGACTTTCCTCCTGGTACCGGTCATGGCTTGAATTACGCTCTAATCCCATGGCTATGTTCGGGATAGCTATACTTCTGGCACTGGTGCTGATAGCGTGGTTCGCCCCACTACTGGCACCACAGTCCCCTTTTACCCAGGATCTTGCCGCACGCCTTACTCCACCCGGCGAAGGTGGCTATATTTTAGGCTCTGATTCACTGGGAAGGGACATTCTGAGCAGGCTCATCTATGGGTCCCGCATTACCCTGTATATTGTTTCACTGGTTGCCCTTATGGCGCCCATTGTCGGGTTGTTTGTAGGTACGGCGGCTGGTTATCTCGGGGGCTGGATTGATGTAACCTTGATGCGTATTACCGATATTTTCCTGGCATTCCCAAAACTGATACTTGCCCTGGCATTTGTTTCCGCTCTCGGTGCCGGCATTGAAAACGCTGTGCTTGCAATTGTCCTGACCTCCTGGCCACCCTATGCCAGAATTGCCCGGGCTGAAACCCTCACCATCCGTAATGCCGATTTTATCCACGCTATAAAATTGCAGGGAGCAGGAGCTTTGCGCATCATTACCCGCCATATATGGCCCCTCTGTATCTCTTCGCTTGTTATCCGGGTGACACTGGATATGGCTGGTATTATTCTCACCGCCGCCGGCCTTGGCTTTCTTGGCCTCGGCGCGCAACCGCCGTCACCGGAATGGGGTGCCATGATCTCCGCCGGACGCAAGTTTATTCTTGACCACTGGTGGGTGGCAACCATGCCCGGACTGGCTATTTTTATCGTGTCCCTTGCCTTTAACCTGTTAGGTGACGGTCTTCGCGATGTACTCGATCCAAAGAAAAATTCAAAATGACCAATCTCCTGGAAGTAAAAAACCTGACTGTAAAATTCCCAACCCGTCATGGTGTTTTTGAAGCGGTGCGCAGGATATCTTTTTCTCTTGGTCGTGAACGACTGGGGATTGTAGGGGAATCAGGATCGGGCAAATCCATGACCGGCAGGGCCATTTTACGGCTTATCAAGAGTCCTGGTATTTTAGAGGCCGACTATATTACGCTAGAAGGAAAAGATCTGTTAACGCTTTCTGAAAAGGAAATGCGCAGAGTGAGAGGACACAGGATTTCGATGATCATGCAGGATCCGAAATTTTCCCTCAATCCGGTCATGCGTATAGGCGATCAGATCTGTGAGGGGTATCGACTGCACGCCCGTGCCAGCCGCGCGGAGGCAAAAAAGAAAACACTATCAATGCTGGAAACCGTTCTTATCCGTGATCCGGAGAGAGTATTTAATGCCTATCCTCATGAAATGTCTGGAGGAATGGGGCAGCGCATTATGATCGCCATGATGCTTATTCCCGATCCACAGATCCTGATTGCCGATGAACCGACCTCGGCACTGGATGTAACGGTGCAGAAGGAGGTTCTGGAAATCATGGACAAGCTGGTGCGGGAACGTGGCATGGGCCTGATTTTTATCAGTCACGATCTGAACGTGGTTTCAGCATTCTGTGATCGTGTCCTGATTATGTACTCCGGGCGCATTGTAGAAACCTGCCGTGCCGACCAATTGCATGAGGCTACACATCCATACACTGTCGGGCTGCTCAACTCTATTCCTCAACTGGAGCATCCGGTAGATCACCTCGAAGTCCTGCAGCGTGATGATGCCTGGAGCAAGGATCCCAGTGTCAGCGGCATAGTAGAAACGGAGGAAATAGCGTGAGTCAAGGCAACAATGCCGGAATAGGGCTGGAACATGTAAATGTCTGGTTTGGTGAGCATGAAGAGCGTGTGGATGCAGTTAAAGATGCCGGATTCGCCGTTCCGTTTGGAGGAAGTTTTGGCCTGGTGGGGGAATCCGGCTCCGGAAAATCTACAATACTCCGCGCAATCACCGGCCTTGCCCCTGACTGGTCCGGAAAAATCTCAGTGCTTGGCCAGGACCTAGGCCAGGATCGGGGAAAAGAATTCTACAGCGCCGTACAAATGGTGTTCCAGGATCCCTATGCTTCACTCCATCCGCGTCAGACCGTTGACCGCGTGCTGTCGGAAGCACTCTCCCTGCACGGATTCGATACTATTAACGACCGTATTATCAAAATCCTTGATGACGTCGGCCTGGATCAGTCATTCCGTTTCCGCTGGCCCCACCAGCTTTCCGGAGGCCAGAGACAACGAGTCGCCATTGCCCGTGCTCTGATTATTGAACCCACTATCCTTTTACTCGATGAACCGACCTCCGCTCTGGATGTTTCTGTCCAGGCCGAAATTCTAAACTTGTTAACGAGATTGCGTACCGAAAGAGGATTAACCTATCTGATGGTCTCCCATGACCTTGCTGTGGTAGGCCATATGTGCAGTGAAATTGCAGTAATGAACGACGGTGAAATAGTTGAGGTACTTAGCGTGGAGGACCTGCGAGCCCTGAAAGCTAACCATCCCTATACCAGGCAGCTGCTGGATGCCAGTGTACAGAAACGAAAAAACGAGTAACACATCTGCTTTTCATGCAAATAGCAACAACCCATAAAAATACAGACTTTGATGGTCTGGCGTCGGTCATTGCCGCCACTATCATTTATCCGGGCTGTGTCGGCGTGGTCCCCAAAGCGGTAAACAGAAACGTCGACCAGTTCCTTTCCACCCATAAAACCGCTTTTAATATCATCCTGCCTAATGAGATAGATCCTGAGCAAATCACCAAGCTTATCGTAGTAGACACCAATCAATGGCGCCGCCTTGACAGGATGGAAAAGCTAAGAGACAGGAGTGATCTGGAAATAGATTTATGGGATCATCATATGACAGCAGAGGGCAGTATCATAGCTACCTGGTCCTGCCGGGAACATGTTGGGGCCACTGTCACCCTCTTTATCAAGGAGATGATAAAAAGAGGTATCAGTATCAGCCCACTGGTTTCAACTGTCCTGCTGATAGGACTATATGAAGATACAGGCCATCTAACGTTTCCTTCAACCACTGCGGACGATGCCAGAGCCGCAGCCTATCTTCTGGAAAACAATGCAGATCTCAATGTTGCCGGTTTCTTTCTCAATCCTCCCTATGAGGAGACCCAGAAAGAGATCCTTTTTGAGATGATGAAAGAAACTGAAAAGATAAAGATCAACGGCAATTCAGTCGGTTTCAATACCGTCTATCTGGATAAAAATGTGGCAAACCTCGCGGCTGTTGTCAATATGTACCGAAAGATAATTAATGTTGACGCCATTTTTGTTACCTTCATCAGCGAGTCACGATACACCGTTATCGGTCGCAGTGGGGTCGAAAATATTGATGTCGGTCACATTATGATTCATTTTGGTGGTGGAGGTCATGCAGGGGCAGGATCTGCTACCGTCAAAGAGGAACAAATGTCACCCGCCGATATCAAGGGGAAAATAATTGATCTCCTGACCAGGGAACAGGCAGGGGTCGTTCAAATATCAGATATTATGTCGTTTCCTGTTGCCACAGTCAGTCCCGACAGTCCGATGCATGAGGTACAGGCCCTTATGGCTTCTGAAAACATTCGAGGAGTGATGGTAACAGAAGAGAGTGAGATTAAGGGCATCATCGTTCTCTGGGATCTGAAAAAAATTAAAAAAGAGAGACAGTGGAACAGCCCGGTAAAGGCTTTTATGGCACGGGATATAACCACAATCTCATCCGCCACTTCACCCGCCACTGCGGCACGAACAATGATCGAACAAGATGTTGGCCATCTGCCGGTAGTCCATGATGGAAAAATGATAGGCATTGTGACCAGAACTGATATCCTCACTTATTTCTATGACCTGCTGCCGGGCTAACCAGTATTTATCACAAAACATACCTTCAGCACATCTTTAAAAGTTGATACAAAATGAGGGATTATATCCTCTTTAATATGATTAGGAAGCAGTTCAAAATCTTCCTTGTTATCTTTAGGCAAAATAACCTCTTTCACCTTGGAACGGCGGCAGGCAATCATCTTCTCCTTTACCCCTCCTATGGGCATAACCAGACCGCTGAGGGTCAGTTCCCCGGTCATGGCCATGCGTGGCTTGATCGGCTGGTTCATCGCCAGGGAATAGAGGGAACATGCCATGGTGATACCTGCAGAAGGACCATCTTTAGGAGTCGCCCCCGCCGGTACATGCAGATGGATTTGATTTTTCTTGAAAAATTCGTTTACCTCAGCATTATTTTTCATCAGCGAACGAACATAGCTGTAAGCAATTTCAGATGATTCAACCATAACCTGCCCCAATTGCCCCGTCTGTTTAAAACCCGGCTGCCCGGTTGGGATAGGAATTGATTCTATATGAAGGGTAGTACCTCCCATACTGGTATATGCCAAGCCGGTAACGACACCTACACGAGGTTTACTAAAACTGTTATCCTCTGCAAAAAGTCTCCTGCCCAAAAGATCACGCAGCTCATTTTTTCGAATTCGAACATTCTTTTTGGGGTTCGCAATGATCTTCTTAACAGTCTTCCGCAAAATCTTTTTAATGCAGTTCTCGAGACCTCTTACCCCGGCCTCCCGGGCATATCCGTCAATTATTGAGGCGAGAAGAGTTTTTGTCAGAGTAACCTGCTTTGGTTTCAAACCATGTTCCTTCATCTGCTTAGGAATAAGGTGACGTTTGGCAATTTCCACCTTTTCCGCCAGAATATACCCCGGCAACTGAATTACCTCCATCCTGTCCATGAGTGGTCCTGGAATAGACTCCAGCTGATTAGCCGTACAGATAAAAAGAATCTTGGACAGGTCATATCTGACATCAAGATAGTGATCAAGAAAATTGCGGTTCTGCTCGGGGTCAAGCACCTCAAGCAGAGCGGAGGCGGGATCCCCTCTGAAACTGGCGCCGATCTTATCAATCTCATCAAGCATAATAACCGGATTGGAAGAATCACAGGTCTTGATTGCCTGGATAAATTTACCCGGCATTGCACCAATATAAGTACGGCGATGGCCTTTTATTTCAGCCTCATCACGCATTCCTCCCAGGGAAAAACGGAAAAACTTGCGTCCAAGACTTCTGGCAACCGACTGGCCTATGGAAGTTTTCCCCACACCGGGGGGACCCTGGAGAAGGAGGATAGTACCGGTAAGACCACCCTTAATCATTCCGACAGATATCAACTCAAGGATACGCTCTTTCACATCATCAAGACCGTAATGGTCATCATTGAGAATCTTTGCGGCCTTCTTAATATTATAATTATCTTTGGTATAAACACCCCACGGCAGCACGGTTAGCCAATCGAGATAGGTACGGGTGACATTGAACTCAGGTGAAGAAGAACCGAGCAGCCTGAGTTTTTCGATCTCCTCTTTTATCCTCCCTTTCCCCTCATCAGACAACACCCTTTTTTTCAGACGTTTTTCATATTTCTCTATCTCGGCCTGGGTATCATCTTTTGCCAGTCCCAACTCTTTTTTAATCTCCTGCAGCTGCTGTTTTAAAAAGAATTCCCGCTGCTGTTTGGAAAGCTGTTCTTCTATGCGCTTGGATATTTTGGCCTTGAGTTTGGTAATCTCGACTTCCTTTTTCAGGAGTACCAGCACAGCTTCAATTCTTTCACGCACATCGCTTATTTCCAGAATTTTCTGGATATCAGTGCCGGAGGATGTTGTCATTGAGGCGGCAAAGTCTGCAAGAGAGCCGGGATCACTTACATTAATTCTCTCTATGAGCAACGAAAGACCTTCCTTAAAAAGCGGGTTCAGATTGACAAGCCCTTTGATGCAGTCAATGATGGCAACGGAATAGGCTTTGAGTTCTTCTGTGTTCTCAACGACCTGCTCCTGCCAGTATTTAACCTCTCCCATGAAGATAGAATCTTTCTTAAGAAGAGCAATAACATCGAACCTGTCCAGAGCTTGAGCCATCACCTGTAATGGTTCCCCCGGCTTATAGGGAGATACCTGGATTACCCTGACAGCAACACCCACTTTAAAAAAGTCATTAGCACTCTGGGGAGGGTGGGCAAGTCCGTCTTCAGCAGGTTTTAATAAAATAAGGCCGAAATAAAGTGGAGCATTCCTATTCATGTGTTTCAAAACCGCCTGTTGCATAACAGCGTCATCAACGATAATCGGACCCATCATTTTGGGAAACATGGGACGGTCATGGAGAGGAATGATCATCAGGTCGTTTGGCAGCAGATCTTTTGCTACAACCAGAGATTTAGCAGAATCTTCTATAGTCTCATCTTCAGGATTTTTGATTTCATCAGGGGTCAAAACAGTTTTGTCATCCGACATGGTATCTCCTTCTAAGTTACAAAATTACTTGCTACTTATAAGCACCTGATACTATATAACGTAGAAGATAATGATTACCAGGCAAAGTCCTATCCACGCACTCTCTCTTTCAACCGGTATAACATAACCATGAATGTCACTGATGCTCTCAAAATTAGAAAATCGACCCGCGCCTTCCTTGATACATCTGTAAGTAGAGAACAGATAGAGAAAATTCTCTCTTCAGCCAGTCATGCACCTTCTGGCACCAACGCCCAGCCCTGGCAGGTCGCCGTTGTCACCGGCAGAAAAAAAGACGAACTGACCAGCGGCATGGAAAAAATTTTCCGTGAAGGTGATATGGGTGGAATGGATTACCAGTATTACCCGGTCAAATGGCAGAATCCATACAAGAAAAGAAGGGTGGCCTGTGGCATCCAGCTCTATTCTACCCTGCAGATCGACAGGAAAGATAAGGAAAAAAGATATGAACAGTGGGTGGCCAACTATCATGGGTTTGGCGCACCGGTTCTTCTCTTCTTCTTCCTTGATCCGGTTATGAAGACCGGATCCTACCTCGACTACGGTATGTTCATCCAATCGATTATGCTCGCTGCCGTCGAAGAGGGGCTGGCAACCTGCCCCCAGGCCGCACTGGGTCAATACCCGGAACTGATCAAAAAGATCCTGGGCTATGACCGGGAAATCGTTCTCGTCTGCGGAATGGCTGTCGGCTATGAGGATAAAGAAGCTTCAGTAAACAGCTATCGTACCCCGCGAGAGGATATTGCCACTTTCAGTCGTTTTTTTGTTTAACCCGAAATCCTATGCTCACGATGAGCAAATTTGAAGGAATGAACTATGTTTACTGTGACGGATATTTGTAATATTGCCATACAGATCGAACAAAACGGTGCTGAAATCTACCATAATGCCAGCAAAACAGTAAAGGATCCCAAATTAGCAAGAGTTCTTGCCGATCTGGCTAAAGAAGAAGAGAACCATGTCGAATGGTTCAAATCCATTCAATCAGATCAGGTACTCAGCACCGAACAGAAAGAGATGGAAGCCATCGGCCGCTCGTTACTTCAGGATATAGTGAAAAATAATAGTTTTTCTCTCGATAAAAAGATGCTGGAAAATGCAAATGAACCGGGTGAACTCATAACACAGTCAATTGAGCTTGAGCAGGATACCATTCTCTTCTACGAGATCCTCCTCGATTTTCTGGACAATGACCAGACTATTGAACAGTTAAAAATTATTATCCAGGAAGAACATAACCACATAAAGAAACTGGAGACAATGAAAGAGCAGGACGGTTTCATTCCCTGTGCCTATCCTTCTTAATTCAATCACATGAGGATCTCCATGCAAAAACAGACATATATAAAACAACTGCAAGTTGGAGACACAACCTATAACTACTTTGACATACGTGAATTATCACACCAGGGCATGGGGGAAATTGAACGTCTCCCCTACTCCATACGTATTCTGGTTGAAAACCTGTTACGAAAATATGATGGCAAAATCGTCGAGGAAAAAGATCTCCAGGCTATAGTAAACTGGCAGAAGAGTTATAATTCACCCATTGAAATCCCCTACCACCCGGCCCGGGTTTTAATGCAGGACTTCACGGGAGTTCCGGCGGTTGTCGACCTTGCCGCCATGCGCGATGCAGTCAAAGAGCTTGGAGGTGATCCGGCCAAAGTCAACCCTATAGTTCCTGTTGAACTGGTTGCAGATCACTCTGTTCAGATTGACTACTCCGGAACCCATGCCAGTCTCACAAAGAATGTGGCAAAAGAGTATGAACGGAACAGTGAACGATACAGCTTGTTGAAATGGGCGCAGAAAAGCTTTGACAACTTCAAAATTGTCCCACCTAACTCAGGTATTTGTCACCAGGTTAATCTTGAGCATCTTGGCCGGGTAACATTTACCGAAACCATTAAAGATGAAGTCTTTGCCTATCCTGACACCGTTGTCGGTCTCGACTCACATACCCCCATGATCAACGGCATTGGTGTAATGGGATGGGGCGTAGGTGGAATTGAGGCGGAAGCGGTAATGCTCGGCCAACCATATTATATGTCAATTCCCGAGGTAATCGGTGTCCGCCTGACGGGAAAACCCGGAAAAGGAATAACTGCTACTGACATTGTCCTCACCCTGACTGAGCTGTTACGTAAACAGAAGGTGGTTGAAAAATTTGTTGAATATTTCGGACCGGGAATGCAGAATCTCTCAATACCTGACCGGGCCACAATCTCAAACATGACCCCTGAATATGGCGCAACCCTTGGTTTCTTCCCTGTTGACGAAAAAACTATTACCTATCTGGAAATGACCGGACGCACACAGCAGGCGGCACTTACTGCAGCCGTCTCGAAACTTCAGGGTCTCTTCTATGAGGAACAGGGGAGCCGGGAGTACACACAGGTAATCAACTTCGATCTTGGATCCGTCGAACTCTCTCTTGCCGGTCCAGCCAGGCCCCAGGATCGCATCCCCCTCTCCAGAATGAGGTCAACATTCGGCGACATTCTCGGCTGCAAAATTGAACGGGACAGCAGCACGAAAGAACTCTCAAACTGTCGTGAAGAATCCTGCCAGACCGTTATTAAAAGAAATATTGAGATCACAGTTAACGACTCGCCGGTTAAGGTAGGTGA
>LGVF01126280.1_pt1 | contig 12664 bp, 9 predicted proteins | sample 469901 | NCBI WGS metagenome assembly LGVF01 (sample SAMN03893561, study PRJNA290197) | marine sediment metagenome | material: sediment; isolation source: combined push core samples #3730, #5133, and #5579 collected at Hydrate Ridge | place: Pacific Ocean: Hydrate Ridge | reverse complement strand
TTTACTGGCAATTATAGCCATTATCTTCAACAGAAGCAGGAACAACTTGAGACGAATAATGTGCAGCAAAGTCGATTACTTAATTTGTTGCGTCGCGAAGAGGCTTGGTTACAACGGGGAGCAAAAGCACGATCCACAAAACAAAAGGCTCGAATTGATCGAGTGGGCAAGTTGCAAGAGCAAAAGCAAGGCCCGCAGCGTGGCGATTTAGCGCTACAGTTTTCGGCTGATCAAAAGCTTGGTGGAACGATTCTTGAGCTAGACCACGTAACATTACAGGCGGGAGACTTGCGCTTAATTGATGACTTGTCGTTGATGATGCGACCCGGGGAGCGATTGGGGATTTTAGGGCCAAACGGCAGCGGTAAGTCAACACTCCTTAAAACAGTTTTAGGACAGGTACCACTCGTTGCGGGAAAAATAACTGTCGGTCGAAAAACACACATTGGTTACATCGACCAACAGCGTAGTGGCCTCGACCCTAAAGTTCTCGTTCACGAAGTTCTTGGCGAAGGGGAATGGGTGACCGTTGCTGGGGTGAAACGCCATAAAACGGGCTATCTGGAAGATTTTCTTTTTGATCATGCCGAACAGCGCAAACCTGTTTCAACCCTTTCCGGTGGTGAACGAGCTCGTTTACTCTTGGCATTGTTGATGTTGCAAGGTGCCAACTTATTGATTCTCGATGAGCCAACCAATGATTTAGATATCCAAACGCTACAAGTGTTAGAGCAGGCGTTAATTGATTTTGGTGGCTGCGTACTCATTGTCACTCATGATCGCTACTTGCTTGATCGTATCGCCACCTCAATCTTGGTCTTTGGTGCTGATAGAGAAGCGATTTGCTATGCCGGCAATTATAGCGATATGTGCCGACAGCGTCAGCTAGCGGATGAGGCGCAAATTGTTGAAGAAACTGTCTGTGTTGTTGAAAAAAAACAGCTGGCGAAACCTTCAACGAGAGCGCGAAGCGGTTTAACGTTTAAAGAAAAAAAAGAGCTGACTGAATTAGAGCAGAAAATTGAGCAACTAGAAGATGAAAAAACACAGGTAGAACATGCTTTATCACAACCGGAAAATGCATCGGTTGATCAACTTACCGAGTTGGGAGAAAAATTTTCCGAGGTTGAAAAACTTCTTCATAACTCGTATGAGCGTTGGGAAGAGCTTGAGTTGAAAAAAGAGAGCTAACTCACTTTAGGGTGGTGTTTGTTTGCGACTTCCGTGTTGACTTTTTCTTGACATTTCGTATACAGTACACAGATTAATTTCAATGGATTGGTTGGTCTACACTACTACTTATATAGATCAAAACTACTTATCTACTGGTTTTCTCAGTTAAAACCGTAATCTTTCTAGGAGGATCAAAAGAATGATCGAAGCGTATCTGCAACACGAAGCAGAGAGAAATGCACAGGGTATTCCTGCACTGCCTCTCAATCCCGCTCAAGCAAAAGACCTATGTGAACTGTTGGTGACACCACCTGCAGGTAAAGAGGAGTTTCTTTTGAATCTTCTCAAGGAGCGCATCTCCCCAGGTGTTGATCCTGCTGCTGAAGTTAAGGCTGCATTTTTAGCTCAAATTATTAAAGGTGAGGTATCTTCACCTCTCGTAAATAAAGTTGAAGCAGTTCAGATTCTTGGAACTATGATGGGTGGTTACAATATCCAGCCTTTGATCGCTGCTCTTGAGAACGCAGAGCTTGCTGATGAAGCAGCTTGTGCGCTGTCTGGCATGGTTTTGATCTATGATGCCTTTGATGATGTCTTTGCTCTGTGCAAGGCAGGCAATGCTGCAGCGAAAAAGGTTGTTGAGTCTTGGGCTGCTGCGGAGTGGTTCACCTCTAAGCCTGCACTAGCTGAAACCATTAAAGTTATGGTTTACAAGGTTGACGGCGAGATCAACACCGATGACTTCTCACCTGCTGGTGATGCATGGAGTCGTCCTGACATCCCACTTCACTCTTTAGCAATGGGCAAAACTTCTTTTCCAGAAGGCAATGCTCAGATCGCTAAGTGGCGTGCTGAAGGTCATCAGGTTGCATTTGTTGGTGATGTTGTTGGTACAGGTTCTTCACGTAAGTCTGCGTGTAACTCTGTATTGTGGGCCATTGGTGACGATATTCCTGCGGTACCAAACAAGCGTCGTGCTGGTGTGATTATCGGTGATGTTATCGCTCCGATCTTCTTTAACACTGCTCAAGACTCTGGTGCTTTGCCATTACGTATGGACGTTGGCAAGATGAACAGCGGCGATGTGATCACTATTGACACTAAGGCTGGAAAAGTAACAGGTGCTGACGGAGCAGAAATTTCAACATTTGAAATTGCTCCTAGTACTGTGAGTGATGAGTTCCGTGCTGGCGGCCGTACACCTTTGATCATTGGTCGTAAATTGACTGAGCGTGCATGTGAAGCTCTTGGCAAGCCTGCCCCAACCATGTTCATCGATGCGGATAACCCAGTACCTAAAGCGGGTCAAGGTTTCTCTTTGGCGCAAAAAATGGTTGGTAAGGCATGTGGCGTTGCCGGTATCCTTCCTGGTACAGCGTGTGAGCCTAAGATGACCACTGTTGGTTCACAGGATACAACCGGTCCTATGACTGCTGATGAGATCAAAGAGCTTGCTTGCTTGAAGTTCCAAGCTCCTATGTTCATGCAGTCTTTCTGTCACACAGCCGCATACCCTAAGCCAGCTGACGTTAAGATGCACAACACTCTTCCAGCGTTTATCTCTGAGCGTGAAGGTGTTGCATTGAATCCTGGTGATGGCGTTATCCACAGTTGGTTGAACCGCCTATTGTTACCTGACACTGTTGGTACAGGTGGTGATTCCCATACTCGTTTCCCAATCGGTATCAGCTTCCCTGCTGGTTCTGGTCTCATTGCATTTGCTGGTGCTCTTGGTTTCATGGCACTTGATATGCCTGAGTCTGTTTTAGTTCGTTTTAAAGGTGAGCTTAACGAAGGTATCACTTTACGTGATGCGGTTAATGCGATCCCTTACTATGCAATCCAACAGGGCCTGTTGACCGTACCTAAAAAGAACAAGATCAACATCTTTAACGGTCGTGTTCTTGAGATGGAAGGTCTGCCTAATCTTTCTGTTGAGGAAGCTTATGAGCTGACTGACGCTGCTGCTGAGCGTAGTGCTGCTGCGGGTTGCATCCAACTCTCTGAAGATACTGTCTGCACCTACTTACGCTCTAACGTTGCGTTGATGGAAAGCATGATCAAAGACGGTTATGCTCATGCGGGTACTTTGCAAAAGCGTATCGATGCAGTCAACGAGTGGCTGAAGAACCCTGAGCTTCTCAAAGCTGATAGTGATGCTGAGTACGCAGCAGTGATCGAGATCGACCTCGCTGATCTGACTGAGCCTATCTTGGCATGCCCAAATGATCCTGATGATGTGAAGCTTCTCTCTGAAGTTCAAGGTACAAAGATCCAAGATATCTTCATCGGTTCTTGCATGACAAATATTGGTCACTTCCGTGCCGCAGCGAAAATTTGGGAAGGTAACAGCTTTAATCCTAACGATCGCGTATGGATCTGCCCTCCAACACGTATGGATCAAGCCAAATTGAAGGATGAGGCACTTTTCGCTATCTTCAATCAGGTTGGTGCTCGTATTGAAACTCCAGGCTGCTCACTCTGCATGGGTAATCAAGCGCGTGTTCCCGATGGCGTTAACATGTACTCCACATCGACACGTAACTTCAATGATCGTATCGGTAATGGCGCACAAGTTTACCTTGGTGGTGCTGAACTTGGTGCTGTTACAGCTCTTAAAGGTGAGTTACCTACACCTGCTGAGTACTTGGCCATCTACAAGGAGAAAATTTCTCCATGTAAAGATGAAGTATATAACTACCTTCAGTTCGACGAGCTTGGTGAGTTTGACGCTGTTTATAAGCGTTGCGATATTTAATCATCAGCTAAATGTTTGACTAAAAAGGGCCGCTTCTAACGAAGTGGCCCTTTTTTTTAGTAATTTTATGAGGTGAGAGAAGCTGTTAATCGCGCACCCGTTCACAGATTTCTTGGTAGCAATCGATGCGCCGATCACGTAGAAATGGCCAGATTCTGCGTACCTGTTCACTGCGCTGTAAATCGATATGTGCATGGACTACGATTTCGTCTTTTTCATTTGCTTGAGCGATAAACTCTCCCTGTGGTCCGACAGCAAAACTATTTCCCCAAAAATTTGCTCCTTGAGTATGACCACTAGGGTCTGCTTCAAACCCCACCCTGTTAACGGCAATCACTGGAATGCCGTTTGCCACAGCGTGACCACGCTGAACGGTGATCCATGCATCAAGTTGTCGTTTTTGTTCGTTCGTATCATCGTGTGGATCCCAACCAATTGCTGTTGGGTAAATCAGAATATCTGCTCCGGCAAGGGTCATAAGACGTGCCGCTTCGGGGTACCATTGATCCCAACAGACCAATATTCCAAGCTTACCTACGCTGGTAGTGATCGGCTTGAATCCAGAGTCTCCGGGAGTAAAATAAAACTTCTCATGATAACCTGGATCGTCTGGAATGTGCATCTTACGGTAGGTTCCAGCAATGGTACCATCGCGTTCGAAGACAACGGCTGTGTTGTGATAAACCCCAGACGCTCGACGTTCGAATAATGATGTAACGATGACAATATTGTGTTGCTGGGCAATTTTTGAAAAATAATCGCTGCTTGGTCCGGGGATCGTCTCTGCAAGGTCAAAGTTGTCGCAGCGCTGTGTTTGGCAAAAATATAGGCTGGTGTGTAGTTCTTGTAAAACAACCAATTGCGCACCGCCATCAACAGCTTGATCAATTGCAGCGCATGTTGCGGCAATGTTTTTGTTGCGATTGGCATTGCAGCTCTGTTGAACCATAGCTACATTGAGATGGGATCCTTTTTCGATTAAAGATTGTGTCATTGTAGGGTTCCTTGAGGCAGTTGCATGGTCAAACAATGTAGCGATCCATGCTGAATGATCACTGCAGAGCAATTTATGCCAATGATTTCATGGGCTGGAAATGCGCTTTGAATCACTTCAAGAGCACTTTTGTCAGCGGGATCGTCATATATTGGAACCAGTACGGCACCGTTAATAATGAGAAAATTAGCGTATGTCGCAGGAAGCCGCTCGCCGTCATGGTCAAATTGTGCTTGAGGCCACGGTAGTGGTAACAGCTGATATGGTGATCCGTCAATCGTCCTGAATTCAGCAAGTTGTTGTTCCATTGCTTTGAGGGTTACAAAATGTTCATCTGTTCTGTCATCGCAAGCCGTATATACAATGGTATTATTCGGGCATAGTCGAGCCAGTGTGTCGATGTGAGAATCGGTATCATCGCCAGCTAGATAGCCATGTTCAAGCCAGAGAAAGTTGTGAATCCCCATTTGTGTGGAGAAAAAGTGCTCTAACTGTGATGTGTTTAGGGATGGGTTTCTGTTGCGGCTTAACAAGCATTCGCTTGTCGTCAGTAAGGTCCCTTGTCCATCGGATTCAATGCTGCCACCTTCTAGGATCAGTGGTTGGCTGATCATCGGCGCACTAAAGGCATGTTGTTGAGCTAGGTGGTGGTTCATTTGGTTGTCTTTATCGGAGGTAAACTTTAATCCCCAACCATTAAAGCCAAAGTCATATAAAAGAGGCTTGCCGTCACGATATAGAGTGATCGGGCCGCAGTCGCGGGTCCACGTATCGTTCATATCGATGGCGTAGCACTTAATATTGTCAGAGTGAATATTCTCCTGATTGAGCCGCTGAAGAATATGATCAATATTTGCTGTGACAATCACTACTCTTTCGAAACGACTGATCTGCTTCACCAGTTGGACAAATACTTGCTCAATTTCATCTAAGATGTCAACCCAATCGCTGTCGATGGTAGGCCATGAAAGGAGGATGCCGTCTTGATGTTCCCATTCAGCGGGTAAGCGGATGTGTGCGTGATTCAAGATTTTTCTCCACGGTGGACAATGTTAAGTCTTGGCTTTGTAGTGTTGGCTGATTCAGCACTGATTATGACACGAAACTGCCTGCAGTGAAATAGCTTGAAGTGGTGGGGAGATAATTCTGTGTTGCAGAGATGGATGTCGAAATTAATCGACATCCACCCTTAAAAGTTAGCAGCCAGTTAGAGCATCACTGCCTGCAGATGGTGCTTTTTGTGTTTTGATTGAAAGCTTCGCTTGGTCACCTACGGTAATCTTTTTAGCCTGAGCTTTAGAAACTGTGATGGTGATTTCACTCCCTTCAACCTTCGAAACTTCGCCTTTGATACTTTTAGCAAACGCTTGGCCGCTGAATGTTGCAAAAACTGTTGTGATTGCCAATAGAGTTATCCATTTTTTTGTCATGATGTACCCCTTTGTTTAAGTGTGATGTTTACTGATCCAATGTTTGTTTATTTCTTATGGCACTGACTACAACTTGTTGGAGCCGCTTTGTTGCCTTTTTTCTTTTCATCCTTGTGACAACTTAGGCACAGATCGTGGCCCTCTTTTTTGGTGCTGATTGCAATTTGAGCTGGTTCTTCTTCTGTATGGCATGCTGAGCATTCCATTTTCTTGCCATGCTCAGCATGGTTGAAAGTGACTGTTCCTTTCCCGGTGTAACTGTACTGATCCGCTGCTAAAGCACCGCTAATACCGATAAAAGTAAATTGAGCGAGAATGAGAGCGATGAGCAATACTTTCTTTTCCATTGTTGCCTCCTTGAGTAAAGAAAAAATGTTTTCAACCTGTTGCAACCTTTTTACGATATTTTAAAAAAGTTATCAGTCGATATCGACCTGTATACAGCCCGATGTCGCTAGTCATTGCTGTAATTACAGGTGGTTATAAGTGTTATATTGTTTAGCCTTTTTTACTGCTCGTTGCTCTTTATGGGTAACTCTGCTAGAGTTCAAAGCTATGGAAACAGTTGATATGAATAAATTTGAATCTACGGCCAATATCGATGGTGCTGTCATAAAGCAGTTACGTGAGCAGCAAGCGTTGACCCAGCTTTATGTTGCCAAAATGGTTGGTGTTACGACTGATACCATCTCGCGTTGGGAGAACAATCGCTATCCAACGATTAAGAGGGCGAACGCAGAACGACTCGCTGAAGCATTAGAAGTGCCTATTAATGACATTCTATCTAATGACGCTGAAGACTCAACTCCGCCTGACGCTGGTACCCGTCGTTGGTCGCGAAAATTATGGATACTGATCGGCGCCATGATCTGTTTATCTCTTGCGCTATTTTTATTTTGGTTGTTTTATCTTCCTGAAATTAAATCAGAGCGAGTTTTGCCGAGCTATGGTGCGCCCAGTGCGGTGATTCCGGTTCAGCTGCGTTTGAGTGGTGCAGGAGTTCGAGGTGTGGTGCGTGAAACGCTTCCCCGTGGTTGGTCTTTTATTGCCGCATCGCCTCAACCCGATAGTGTTGATCCTGAGACAGGATTAATTCGTTGGATTGTTCAACTGGATGAGGCACCGTTGAAAATATATTATCTCGTCAAGGTTCCAGTTGATTTCCCGTTGAATCAGCTGGCTGCTTTTGATGGTGAGTTGATCGCTCATACGGCAACAGGTCGTAACCGCTGTGAACTGATTGGTGCTGACAAGCTTGTGGTGGCAAAGATCCATTGGGCCGATTTAAATGGCGATGGATTGATTGATGATGATGAGATGCTGGATGCCTCATATCTAAGTGAGAATATGCCAAACTTGCCCTTAGATTTAGATGCTGTTGAAGAGCTTTGGATTGAGGAACAGTATCACTGGAACGACAAATTATTGCGCTTTATGTCAGGAATGTTGCCTGAAAAGAATTCCACTGAAATTGACCACAATAAATAGCACAATCGCGTCCTTTTAGAGTGCCAATAGACACAGATTGTTTTATACTCCTTTTTTAAATTATCATTACGTGCATGCTTGAATTGATCTTTATCAAGTGTAATTCGTGTCTTTCTTTTAGGTGAGCAGACTCATGGAACAAGTATTACAGATGCTGGACAGTGAAATGTCCTTAGTTGAGAAGCAATTTAAGCACGATCTCGATTCTGAAGTTTTATTGATACGCAAGGTTGGCGAATATGTTCTCGCCAGTGGTGGTAAGCGAATGCGGCCAATGTTGGTTCTTCTCGCGGCCCGCTTAACGGGTTATCAGGGAGATAAACACATTGGCGTTGCGAGTGTGGTTGAATTTATCCATACCGCGACTCTGTTGCATGATGATGTCGTTGATAGTGCAAATTTGCGCCGAGGTGAAGCCTCTGCGAATTCTGTATGGGGCAACGAAGCTTCCGTTCTGGTTGGTGATTTCCTTTTTTCTAAATCATTTTCACTCATGGTTCGTACTGGTAGCTTAGCAATTTTGCAGGCGTTGTCAGATGCAACAACTATGATGGCTGAAGGTGAAGTTTTACAGTTGATTAGTACTTGTGACCTAGATTTGACTGAAGAGCGCTACATGCAGGTGGTTCGAGATAAAACCGCGGTGCTTATTGCCGCTGCTTGCCGCTGTGGTGGTGTTCTTAGTGGCGTTGATGAGGAGCAGGAGCAAGCACTCAGTGATTTTGGTATGCATTTAGGGATAGCGTTCCAATTTATGGACGATGCTCTTGATTATGTTGCAGATCAGGCTGAGTTCGGTAAAGCCTGTGGTCATGACCTCGAAGAGGGCAAGATGACGCTACCTTTGATTGAGACACTGCGTAAGTGTACTGCTGAAGAACGAGAAATGGTCGCAGATGTTGTTGAAAAAGAACTTCTTAGCGATGAGGATCTTGCTGGTGTTACTCAATTGATTCATAGTTATAACGGGATTGATTATACCCGAGTCCGTGCAAAGGAATTAATTGAAAAGGCCAAAAAATGTCTTGATGTGTTTGACGCAAGTGAAACTAAAAGTGCTCTTTATGTGTTAGCTGATTACGTGGTGAGCCGTACAAAGTAGGTTGCGTAAAATCGCTGAAGTTAGTTCGTTAAATGCCCTTGTTTCGGTTAATCGATGCAAGGGCTTTTCTGTTTTTGATCTAAAAGTCACTATGAAATAAATGATATATCGTCATAATTTAAAAATGGTATTAAATATATTTGGCACTTTATTACGATAAAAAGGAGGTTCAAGCAGTATTGCGCGATAGAAGTCGTACCTTTTTTAAGTTGTGGTAAAGTACAACTCGCCGTGTTTGGAATACTATCTGCATATAAGATAGATGATTTCAATTCAAGGTGAGAGAATCCATTTATGCAACATGAAGAACTTGTCCATAAAAGCTTTTTTGATTTTTCAGATCGAAGTTATACGATTTGTATTTATCGACGTGGTGGGGACAACTATATTGCTAAAACAGAATTCAGTCCTGAGGATATGATTATCAATGATGGCATGGACATGGCAACATTATTGGAACGCCATCGCCGTTTATTGCCATTGGCGATCATTTCTCGACAAATGCGCCCACCGCAAAAAATGTAGGTTTATTAAAAAAGCCGCTATACGATAAATCGTGTAGCGGCTTTTTTCGTTTAGAACTAATTTTCTATTGGTTTATCTTCAATCTCTGGCGAAGCTTTCTTCGCTGTCGATGTTTTTTTCTTCGGTTTTTTTTCTTCGGTCGAGGATTGTTCTTCTTTGGCAACCGCCTTACGAGGTGTTCTGCGTCTTACCGGTTTTTTTATCTCAGCTTCCTTTTCGTCTGTGTTCTCTACGGTTGTTGTCGCAGGTTTTTCAACAGTAGAACGGCGCCGAACGGGACGTTTTGGTTTCTCCGTTACAACGGTTTCATCCGCTGTCTGTGTAACCGTTACTTCAGCTGTTGTCGTTTCAGGTGCTTTCTTGGTTGTTCTACGCCGGCGTGTTGGTTTCTTCTCAACCGATTCCTCTGCTGCGCTGTCACTATCTCTGGCATCCGTTTGAGTTGCTTCTGCAGTTGCTGTCGTATCTTTAGCGGCAGCCTGAGTGGCTTTTTTTCGAGGTGCCCGACGTTTAGGTTTTACCTCTTCCTCCGGTGAAGCACTTACTGATTCTGTCGTTGCTGATTCTGTTGCTTCATCAGCTTTTTTGGTCGTCCTACGCCGGCGAACGGGCTTTTTCTCAGGCTCAACGTTCGGTTCCTCTTGTTGCTTTGTTATTGGTGTAGAAGGCTGATCGCTGTTTTGCTCATTGTTTTCCGCTTCAGTTACCTTAGGTGCTGCCTTACGTCGTGGTGCACGTCGTTTTGGTTTTTCTGTAGCTGGTTCCGTGTTCGCAGTCTCATCCTTAACTGTATCGTCAGTGTTTTCTTCAGGCTTTGGTGTCGATTTTTTTGCTGGAGCCCGACGACGTCTTGCAGGTTTCTTAGCGGGTTCATCCTGAATAATATCTTCAGATTGTTTGTTCGTTTCAGCTGCATCAGCAACAGGAGGAACTGTCTTATTTTCCTCAGTTGTGGTCGGTGTTGCTATTTCAGTTGATGCCGATGAAACCGAATTGGTTTCAGTTGCCGCTACTTCAGTTGTCTTTGGTTGTGTTGTTGATTCCTCAGCTGAAGACGGTTCGCTCTTGTCGTCCGTACTGTCTGCAGAGCTTGTATTTTCGGTTCTCTTTTGGTCTGGACGACGTCTGTTGGAACGCCGACGTCGACGTGGTCTTTTTCTCTCTGTTGTCTCTTGACTATCTGCCGATGTTTCGCTGGTCTCTTCTGTTGTCGTCGTGTCAGTTTTGGTGCCAGAAGGTTTTTCTGGATTCTCTTCTGTATTTTCATTGGATTGGCCACGCAATGACATATCCATATCAACAAGAGGTGCTGTTTCCGTGTTACTTCTATTTTCTTTTTGTTCTTGTGATTGTTTGATGACCTCAAGTTCGGTTTGCTCGGGTAAAAAAAGCGAATCGGCTGTGATCGAGATTGTCAAATTATAGCGTTGCTCAAGGTCATGTAGTTCGCGTCGCTTGTTATTGTGAAGATAGTTTGCAACATCAACCGCTGCTTTGCACAGTACTTTGCTTACATTTCCTTTAGCTGTACTGGCTTGTATTTGGCGCAGCAATGAAACAGAACATGATTCTTCACTCTGAATGCGCCCCTTACCCTGACAATGTGAACATACGCGATAAGCCCCTTCGCCTAGATTCGCTTTAATGCGTTGGCGACTCATCTCTAGTAATCCGAATTGATGGCTGATGCGGCCAACTGTTACGCGAGCTTTATCTATTTTTAAGGACGTTTTAAGGGCTTTTTCGACTTCGCGTGCATTTTTACGTTGGCGCATATCGATAAAGTCAATGACGATCAATCCACCCATGTCACGCAGGCGTAATTGACGAGCCACTTCAACTGCGGCTTCAAGGTTAACACGGTGAGCTGTTGCTTCAACGTCTTGTTCACTCGACATTTTCCCTGAGTTGACATCGATGGCAACGAGTGCTTCAGTTTGATCGAGGACAATGGAACCGCCTGAAGGTAAGTTTACCGTGTTGCTAGAGAGTTGCGATATTTGCTCTTCAATTTGATAGCGAGAAAAAATTGGCCGCCGCTCCTGATGCAGTTTAACCAGAGAGGCATGTTCAGGCATTACCGCTTTAAAAAAATCACGCGCCTCTTGGAATACGGTGCGGTCATCAATAAGAACTTCATCGATATCAGTACTGAAATAATCACGAATAGATCGGATAACCAAGTTTGATTCTTGGTAGATTAAGGATGGAGCTTTAGCTGTTTCATTATGACTAATAATACTATTGTAGGTATTTAGTAGGTAATCGAAGTCACGTTTCAGCTCTTCTGCTGGCTGATCGATGGCTGCGGTACGAATGATGTAACCCATATTTTCTGGCAGTTCGAGCCCTGCCATGGTTTGTTTGATCCCTTTGCGCACCGAATCATTGTCAATTTTGCGTGAAATGCCGCGAGAGCTGCTCTCAGGCATGAGCACCATGTAACGACCAGGTAGGGAGATCTCTGTGGTGAGTGCTGCGCCCTTGTTGCCGCGCTCCTCTTTAACCACTTGAACTAGGATTTGTTGGCCCCGTTTTAGAATGTCGGTTATGGCTGGACGGCGGGGGTGAGGTGTATCGTCATCACGTTTCGGGTAGAGGGAGGGGTGAATCTCACCAATTTGAAGAAAGCCTGGGCGTTGAGCACCGTAGTCAACAAAGGCAGCTTGTAACCCTTGTTCAACACGTATGACTTCACCTTTGTAGATATTGCTTTTTGTTTGTTGGCGACCTGCTATTTCAATATCTAGCTCAGTCAGTATTCCATCTTCAACAATGGCGACCCGATCTTCTTCTGGAAGGGTCGCGTTGATCAACATTTTTTTGCTCATGTATAACCTTTTGTGACGTTGTCTTTGACAACGTGAGATACGAAACTATTGCTTCGTATCTGTCATTAATTAGGTGGTTTGGTTGTTAACCAAAAAAGGTTAGTACCTAAACCGCTTCCTAACTTAACCTATAAGTGTGTAAGGTTTAAGTAGGACGAAAATTTTTATTGCAGCGAATAGCGGCCACTGTGCGACGAGAATACCATCGCGTTGGGGCTCTGCTGCAATTATGAGAGTAAATAGATTGAGCCTATTCCTCATCATAAATGGTTCCAACCGTAGTTCATTGAACCGTAGGATCTGAATCACATGGTGTTACACCGAACTGTCACCACATAAGGTGAGTTGCCTAGAGATTCAAGC
>LGVF01008931.1_pt1 | contig 12667 bp, 8 predicted proteins | sample 469901 | NCBI WGS metagenome assembly LGVF01 (sample SAMN03893561, study PRJNA290197) | marine sediment metagenome | material: sediment; isolation source: combined push core samples #3730, #5133, and #5579 collected at Hydrate Ridge | place: Pacific Ocean: Hydrate Ridge | reverse complement strand
ATTATTTTATGGCGTCACAAAACTCTTCATCTGGAGTCTGGCAGGCTCACTTACTTGCTTCGTTGCTGAAAATTTTCTATCATTACGACCTACTACAGTACGTCATAATAATAGAAAATTTACGCGTCTCGCATATGAAGTTTTTTACTTAGCTATCGAGCCTTTTGGACCATTGCCTTATTTTTGTGCTATCTCGAAGTGAGCTGTTTTATTTTCTCAATAATTTCATCAGGAAGACGCGTCAGTTTGCCCTCTTTTGTGACCGCTGCGTGCACCGTGTAACCTTTCACCAGAAGTTTTGGTCGGTCCGTATCTTTTCCCTGCCTGACGATTCGGTAAGCGAATTTGCATTTGAGATCACTCACTTCTGCTACTGTTGTTTCAACTGTGAGGAGATCGTCATAGAAGGCGGGAGCCTTATACCGGGCCCAGCATTCGATTACCGGCAGGACAAAGCCGAGTTTTTCTATTTCACTGTAGGAGCAGACATGCTCTCTCATCAACTCAGTTCTACCGATTTCAAAATAGCGGAGGAAGTTGGCGTTGTACACAACACCACCGGCATCTGTATCTCCGTAGAGTACTCTTACCCTTGCTTTAAAAATGTGTTCCGGCACTACTTTCTCTCAAGTAATTTGTCGATCATGGTGTATCCCCGGGTGATCGCATTGTGTTGTCTTTTATCGTATTCGATACAACTTTTCTCACAAAATAGTTGTCCGGATCCCGGAATTTGCTCTCTGGAATCGTAGAGCAGGGTGGGTACCGGGTCGGAGACGTGAGTTCGGAGGGATAACGGGGTGAAATGATCCATGGTAACAACAACCCGAAAGTCTTCCCGCTGATCCCGCAGATGCTGTATAATCGGCCGTACAATGCGTGCGTCAAAGTCTTCGATTGCCAGTATTTTATCTGGCAGAGACCCTTGATGCCCGGCTTCATCCGGTGCTTCAAGGTGGACAAAGACAAAGTCCTGGTCTGCAAGGGCATCCATAGCGGTCTGAGCCTTGCCTTCGTAGTTGGTATGGATATCGCCGGTAGCCCCGTCCACGTCGATTACGGAGAGGTCAGCCACGATACCTAATCCTTTTAACAGATCGACAGCGCTGATCATACTGCCGCTGATCTGAAATCTTTCCTTCAAGGTCGGGGCGTTCACCATTTTTCCCTCTCCCCATAACCAGAAGTGAGTTGCCGGATTTTTCCCCTCTTTGATTCGTTGCAGATTTACCGGGTGTCCGGCCAGAATGGCTTCAGATCTTTCCAGGAGATGCTGCCATTCAGGAAGAGCAAGGTAGTTCTGATAATGGAGCGTCACATCCTGTTCAATATAATCATGGGGGGGCACTGTGGTGATGCCTGGATGAGTACCCTTGAAAATCATCAGATGACGATAACTTATCCCCGGCTTGAAGTGGAATTGTCTGGTAGAGCATTCTGTTTCAAGGGTATCGATTATCTGGCGAGACTCTTCACTGCTGATATGGCCGGCGGAGAAATCCCGCATAGTTATCCGGCCGTTGTCATTTCGATCAAGGGTTACCAGGTTGCAGCGAAAAGCGATTTCGTCTGAAGCGAGACTGATGCCCATAGATACGGCTTCAAGGGGAGCCCTCCCTGTGTAGTACAGGGCCGGGTCGTAACCCATCAAAGACATATTGGCCACGTCGCTGCCCGGCGGGAAACCATCGGGTACAGTATGGTTGAGAAAAAACTCTCCCTTACTGCAAAGTTCATCCATGGTCGGGGTGCTGGCGACTTCAAGCACCGTTTTTCCGTCGAGTTCAGCGATCGGGTAATCTCCCATGCCGTCACCAACGAGGATAAGATATTTCATACCGGGCCTATTCAGGGATTAAAAGTCTGATTTTTACAGTGGGGCTGGTGCATACCTCAAGTGCGTCTATTTCTTCGATCGCTTTTTTAACTCCACCTTCAGTGGCCCTGTGAGTCATGAAGACGATATATACAGGTTCGTTTGCATCGTGCTCCTGCTGCATCATTGATTTAATGGAAATGTCATATTTTCCGAAAATGGTGGTGATTAGTGACAGAACTCCTGGTTTGTCAAGAGCCGTTACCCTGAAATAATAGGGGCAGATGAGTTGATCCATGGGGGTGATGGTCGGTTCACCAATATAGTTTGGGGAATATGACAGTGCAGGCACACGATTGACGGCATCAATGGTGATATTGCGGCCAATATCGATTACATCGGCTGCAACGGCACTTCCTGTCGGCATCATGCCGGCTCCCTGCCCGTAGAGCAGAACATCGCCTACGGTATCACCGTTGAACTGAATACCGTTGAAAGCACCGTTGATAGTTGCCAGCATATGGTCTTCAGGAACCATGGTGGGATGAACACGTGCCTCAACATGGTCGCCGTGGTTACGGCTGATGGCCAGCAGTTTAATGCGGTAGCCCAGGTTTTTTGCAAAATCGATATCGATCGGCTCAATATTGCTGATTCCTTCAACGGTGATATCATCTAAATGTACGTGCAGACCAAAGGCTATGGTCATCAAGATTGCCAGTTTATGGGCCGTGTCGATCCCTTCAATATCGTATGTTGGATCCGCCTCAGCAAATCCGAGTTCCTGAGCCTCTTTGAGTACCTCCTGAAACGGAGTACCATGGTCGGTCATCTGGGTCAGGATATAGTTGGCGGTACCGTTCATGATACCTTTTATATAGTTGATTCTATTGGCCACCAGTCCTTCTTTCAATGCCTTGATTACCGGGATTCCGCCGCCGACACTTGCCTCAAAGCCGACCTCGACGTTGTGTTCGGCCGCTGCCTTGAAAATCTCACGGCCGTGCACTGAAAGAAGAGCTTTGTTGGCAGTAATTACATGTTTACCGTTGTTAATTGCTTTCAGGAGAAAGGATCTCGCCGGTTCCATACCTCCAATAAGCTCAACTATAATATCAATATTCGGGTCGGTGAAGAGGTCATCAGCATCCTTAGTAAGAGTGATCCCGCTGAACTCATCAGGGAGGGTGTCAATAGCAATATCTGCAACAGCAGCGAGTGTGAATGCGATACCTGTTTTTTGTATAAGTCGTTCTTTCTGTGCCAGCAGAGTTTGTGCCAGACCTTGTCCAACCGTACCGAAACCGATGAGACCAATACGTATTTCTTTCATGAGAATAATTAGATGCTTAAGGTTTAAAATTTCAATTCATTACCGGCCCCCGCGCTCAGGTGCATAGGGATCAGCATGACCGAAAGTTATGGGGACTGTTGCAATATATCTTCAGTGCAACAATAAGTAACCGCTTTACAGCTGAAAGTCAAAATCTATGGGGAGAAATTTTTATGGCTCCTCACCATCTTTTCGGCTATAATGACGCGCGCAATGTATTTGAGGCATCAAAGGTTTCATCACCAAAATTAAAAAGAGTATATTGGCGGTCGATAGTATTGGCAGCAGCAGAACAGGCTCAACTCTGTTCTGCTATTGCTGCTTTGTCGTCAATATTATATATTTATAAATAGAGTTGTTTTTTAAAACTGGTTTTCAAGGAGAAAAACTATGGGCAAAAACATCCTGGTTTTCGGACCAAACGGAAGTGGTAAAGGTACTCAGGGTGCCATCATCCAAAAAAAATATGACATCCCTCATATTGAGTCCGGTGCGATTTTCAGAGAGCATATCGGTGGTGGGACTGAGCTTGGTAAACAGGCAAAGGTCTTTATTGACAAAGGTGATCTGGTTCCGGATGATATCACCATTCCCATGATGATCTCTCGTCTTCAGCAGGATGACTGTAAAGATGGCTGGATTCTTGACGGATTTCCACGATCCAAAGATCAGGCAATCACCCTGGCAGAGACCCTCGAGAAAGAGGGACTTGCCCTTGATTATGTGATAGAGATCGTACTCGATCGTGAAATCGCCAAAGAGCGTATCATGGGACGTCGCCTCTGCGTGAACGATAACAATCATCCCAATCATATTGCTTTTGATGCTATCAAGCCTGTTGAGAAAGATGGTAAACTTGTGTGTCGTGTGTGTGGCGGCGACCTGAACACCCGTGCTGATGACCAGGACGAGGAAGCCATTGGTAAACGCCATGGTATTTACTACGACGAGACTGTCGGAACCATGGCAGCGGTTAACTATTTTAAAGAAGCAGGTGGACCTAAGGTAATATCTGTAGATGGTTCTCTTTCCATAGGGGAAGTTACGGACGCCATCATGAGCGAGCTTTAATGGTTGTACCATGAATTCCGGAATCATCTGATTTCCATTTATTTATAAAAAAAGGGCTATTCCTGAAGCTGGGAGAGCCCTTTTTGCCTGTAAACTGCAGGAAAAAAAGGTAGTCGATATCGCATCAATTATGGAAGAAAAGCCAAAAGTGACCAGGCCTGGAAAGGTATATCTGGTGGGTGCGGGTCCCGGAGACCCTGGCCTGATAACCGTGCGTGGGAAGCGTCTTTTAGAGAAGGCCGAGGTCGCTGTATATGATTATCTCGCCTCCAAAAAATTATTGAAGCATCTACCCGCTTCTGCAGAACGGATCTATGTCGGGAAAAAAGGCGGACTGAAACATATCCACACCCAGGATGAAATTAATCAAATGCTGGTTGATCATGCCCGTGCCGGTAAAATGGTTGTTCGGCTGAAGGGAGGAGATCCTTTTATTTTTGGCCGTGGCGGTGAAGAACTTCAGCAACTGCATAAGGCCGGGATTTCTTTTGAGGTTGTGCCCGGTGTCACCTCAGCTACGGCAGCTGCGACCTATGCAGGTATTCCCATAACCCATAGAGATTATACAGCCACTGTTGCTTTTCTTACCGGACATGAGGATCCGACCAAGGAAACCTCCAACATCGACTGGGGGAAACTGGCAACGGGGGTGGGAACCCTTGTGGTGTATATGGGGATAAAAAATCTTCCGGTGATTGTTGAGAATCTTATTAAACATGGTCGTAATCCGAAAACCCCGGTCGCCGTGGTACGCTGGGCGTCGACACCTGAACAGCGGACGGTGATAGGTACACTTGAGACTATTACCGAGATAGTCAGGGATAATGACATTAAACCGCCTTCTCTTATCATTGTAGGTGAGGTGGTAACTCTCAGAGATACTATTGACTGGTTCGAAAAGCGTCCCCTTTTTGGCAAGAAAATCATTGTTACCAGAACCAGGGAACAGGCAAGTGATCTTGTTGCAGGTCTTGAAGAATTTGGTGCTGATTGCCTTGAGTATTCCACTATCAATATTAAGCCCGTAGACTCCTACGAAGTACTTGATGGCGAGATTGAGCGGCTGGATGAATATCACTGGATTCTGTTTACCTCTCTGAACGGTGTGAAGTATTTCTTTGAATATCTCTATACCAAGGGTATGGATGCCAGGGATCTCAAAGGGCCTGATATTGCAGCAGTTGGGAAGAGTACAGCAGATATCCTTTTGAAATACGGCATAAATGCGGATCTCATTCCAAGTACTTTTACCGGCGAGGGGTTAGCGGAAAGCCTCCTTGATCAAGGGGTTGAAGGAAGAAATATTCTTATCCCGAGAGCGCTAAAGGGTCGTGAAATACTTCCTGAAACGTTAAGAGGTGCCGGTGCTCAGGTGACAGTTGTACCTGTGTATCAGAATTGTCCAGAGGATGAGCCCAAAGAGAACCTGCGAACAGATTTGGAAGAGGGCAGGGTTGATATGGTTACCTTTACCAGTTCGTCCACAGTGAGAAACTTTCTCCGTATGGTTGAAGCTCAGAACCAGGAAGAGTTGGAGAAGCTTATGGAGGGAGTTGATATTGCGGCCATTGGCCCCATTACTGCCAAAACGGTAACGGACAATGGTTTACAAGTGACTGTTCAACCGGAGGAGTATACAATTTCAGAAATGGTTTGGTCTATTGTGCAATATTATAGCGGTAAAGACTGATGGTGTTGTAAAAAGCCCCCTGCTTCGTCATTCCCGCGCAGGCGGGAATCCAGTTATTTTAGTACGTTCTGGATTCCCGCCTGCGCGGGAATGACGGGATGATGCAGAATTTGGTTTTTTACGAGACCATCAAAACAGAGAAATCATTAATGTATGCTTTTCGCAATGGCGGGAGACAAGGTGATGAAACTACTCCATCAGTGCGGCAGAAGATTGAGAAAAAAGCTGGAGAAGATGAAGCTCTTTTCTGCAAATCATGCTCAAACAGAATCACCCACAGAGATCAAACGATAAGTGTAAGCGGCTCTCATACTCATACCTTCTTTAATCCGGACGGTATCGTCTTTGAACTTGGCTGTTTCCGCAATGCTCCAGGCTGTCTACCTGCTGGAGAGGTTACTTCTGAGTTTACCTGGTTTAGTGGCCATGTCTGGTGTTTTGCCCTGTGTCGCGTCTGTGGGGTTCACCTTGGCTGGCACTACGAAATGGGAGAATCGGTTTTTCTCGGACTGATATTGGCCCGTTTGAGGGAGTAGTTCCCTGTCATTCTAATTCTCTTTGATCAGATTGAGTAGATCATCAGTTTTCATCTTTGCACTGATGTCGCTGCCTTCAAGCAGGCTGCCGGCCAGATCTCGTTTTTCCTGATGGAGAGTGACAATTTTTTCTTCAATAGAATTCTTGCATACCAGTCTGTAGATGGTGACGGGACGTGTCTGGCCTATGCGGTGGGCACGGTCTGAGGCCTGATCCTCTACTGCAGGGTTCCACCACGGATCCATGTGGATGACATAGTCTGCGGCTGTGAGATTGAGGCCGAGTCCACCCGCTTTTAAACTGATAAGAAAGAGATCTCCCTGGCCTGCCTGAAAGGCATCTACCCGCTCTTTACGTTTTTTTGAGCTGGTACCACCATCAAGGTACTGATAGTAGATAGACTGTTCGTCAAGGTACTCCCTGATGATACGAAGGTGGCCGATAAACTGACTGAAGACAAGGGCCTTATGTCTTCCCCCGATAAGCTCTTCTACGAGGGTGGAAAACACCTTCAGCTTCGAGCTTTCAATGCTGGTGTTATCGTCCAGCAGCCGAGGGTTGCAGCAGGCCTGACGAAGTTTCATGATCTCTGTCAGGATCTGTATATGCCTGCCTTTTTTGTCTTTGCTGTTTTCCAGCTTATCAATTGCATTTTGACGAAGAGCTTCATAAAAATGGGTCTCCTCCTGACTCATCTTCACATCCAGGGTCACCTCGGTGCGGGAGGGCAGTTCTTCCAGAACCTGTGATTTGATTCTTCGCAGAATAAAGGGGCGGATCAACTTTTTCAGCTTTAGCCTTGCATCCCTGTCCTGATATCGTTCTATGGGGATGGCAAAACGTTCATTGAAGCTGTTCAAAGTGCCTAACAGGCCAGGATTGATAAAGTGGAACAGGTTCCAGAGTTCACCCAGATGGTTTTCAATCGGTGTCCCGGTGGTTATAAGTTTGAATTCAGCCTGCAGAGACATGGCAGCCTGGGAACGCTTGGTTGCCGCATTTTTAATTGCCTGAGCCTCATCCAGGATGACTGTCTGCCATTTTACTGAGGAGAGCAGTTCGCTTTCCTGCTGGAGAAGAGTATAGGTTGTTATCAGCATGTCAAACTTGCCCAGGCTTTTGATGGTTTTCCGGCGATCTTTTCCTGAAAAGAGTTTAATATTGATGGTGGGAGTGAACCGTGTTACCTCCGATTGCCAGTTAGTGGAGACTGAGGTCGGAGCGATAACAAGCGATGGCCCGTCAGCAGCAAGTTTGAGGACAATAGCCAGGGACTGTACAGTTTTTCCCAACCCCATATCATCAGCAAGGCAGCCGCCAACTCCCCAGTGAGCAAGTCTGGCAAGCCAGTAATATCCTTCTCTCTGATAATCCCTGAGTTCGGCCTGCAGGGTGGATGGGAGCTCCGGGATGAAATTTTGTGCGTCCCGGATTTTCCTGGTCTGTTCTTTCCATCCCTTATCCGCATCGATTTTGGTCTGACTTGCCAGTTTTTCAAGGGCCACAGCGGCAAGCGGATGAACAAGAATTTCGTCACTGTCACTGTCACGGTATCCATCTGAAAAAATATTCATATCTTCCAGACGTTTTTTGAACTCCTGGGTGAGTGCGATAAACTGGCCGGGTGCTATTTCTACGAATCGTCCCGGCGCCGTCTTGATCTTGGTCAGCAGTTCTTTGAGTTCAATGACCAGATTCTGGTCGAGGGTGAGGTGTCCACTCATTGCAAACCAGTTTTGACGGTTTGTTCGAATCTTCAGGTTCAGGTTCTCCAGGGATGCTTTGTGGGTGATGGTAAGTTTTTCTCCCTCGGGCCATTCAATTATCACTTTATCTCTGATCTCCTGCAACTCCGTCAATGCCTGCAGACAGTCGTCCGGATCCTGCAGATGCCATTCCCTGTCATTTTCCTGCTCCAGATCCATGGCCAGATCCAGTATGGGGCAAAGTTCTTCTACATCCTGGGCCTCTTCCTCTTCCTGCGCCAGGTTTCTTTTGGTCTGCAGCCTTTTTCCTTTAACTTCGGCCATGATGTTTTCCACACCCTGGCCGGGTTTGAGATAATGTCCTCCTTCGGCGAAGGGCTTGACAAACATCTCCAGTCGAAACCCGGTTCCGTATGGAATCAGATGAATATAAATAGTAGAATCAGCTTCGACAAAGGTGATATTACCCGGCCTATTGCTGGTGTGATCAGCGATTGCCGAATGGACAGTCATAAAAGAAGAAATATTACCAATGGCGGTCAATACCTGTTCGCTTGCTGATAGAGGTACAGTCATGCCGTCTTTTCCAGTTATCTGGGCGATGCGGCGATGATTGTCATTTATTGTAATGATTTTTATCCGGGTCGGTGTTTCCCTGTAATAGCTGATATTGTCTGAAGAGATGGGCTGAGCAAAGCGGATATGGAGAAATTCGCCCCGTTCTTCTACCAGTAACTCAGGTTCTCCTGCCTCAAATTCCACAGGAGTGGTCGACGATTCTGCCAGAAACAGCAGTGGATGACCTATCATCGCAACCAGAGCCTTGTCCATATTGAAGTGGTAGCTTATACCATGGGTTTCAGTGTTATGAACCTTGCTGATGGCAGCACATATTTTCCGATCCTGAGGGGTAAGGTATGTCAGTTTGTTGGTCTGGTAGAGTCTGGATAGCGAAATTGGCCTGCCTTTACTCCATCCACCCTTTGGTGCCAGTTTCTGTTCCCTTGGAATGATATTGATTTTGATGCCTTCAAAAGCAATCATCCAGGCCAGTCTGATCGATTGTCGAGGAGAATCAGTTTCTTGTGAAGTAGCATAGATGAGTGCCTGGAGGCTGCGCTTCCATGGTTCCTCCGGCTCAAGGATGGACAGCAGAGGGAGTATGTCGAATTTTTCACGCAACTGACTGGTCACTGCGAGGTAAGAACTGTTGTCGTGGAGAATAGTTGCCAGAATATCGCCCAGCACCAGGGTGAAAAAATCATATTCTCCGGACCTGGCTCTGTCATAAAAGGAAATGAGTTCTACTTCAATGTCCGGTTGAATTGAGCTGTTGAGCCAATATTGGCAAAGACCCGCAAAAACAACGTTCAAAGAGTTCTGATTCGATACATCCGGCAGTATAATCTCTGCCCCCTGCATTCCCTGAGAGATTTGTGAGTTCACCACTGTGGCAAGATAATTATAGGCATCATTTTCCTTTGCTTCCCTGAACTGTGACAGTGCAATTCCAATTTGATTGGCAATTGAATAGTAGTCCTTCTCTTGTTCAGAAAGTCTCGCAAGGATATAAAACAGGCCGGTGGGTCCAAAAAAAGCAACGTTCTCATTATTACTGTATTTTTTTAGAAATCCGATATCTTCTTCAAAGGAAATAAGTGCACCTTCATTTTTACCTTTTAAGAAGAGGATAGTACCGAGAGCTCCGGTTCCCTGGAAAGAATCTTTGTGGGTTGTGACTAGTTCCAAAGCATCTGTAAATTTTCCGCGAAAGAGCAGCTCATTGAAGAGCAGTCTTTTAAACGGCACCTGTTCATCGATACTGATATGGGAAAATTCATCTTTGTCTGATAAAAATGTTAGTATCTCCGGATAATTTGACAGTGTTTCCTGGCCATATTGCAGGACATTGCTGAGCAGATAAAACTGGAAAGAGGAGGGGAGTCCACGAAACCAGCCAGAATCAAAAGGTCGGCTCATTATCTGGACGGTAGGAGGTGGAGTGGTTACAAGATCTCTGCACTGATTCTCAAGAAATTCCTGAGCATCGTCCATGAGGTCAAACTGCTGTGTATAGATGCCGATACGCATCTCCCGCATGGCACGCCAGCATCTGGTTGTCCACTTGCCGTAATAGTAGGATACGGGTGCCTCGTTTTGTATTGCCTGTGCATAGAGTTTGAAGGTATCTTCTTTAACCGCCAGTTTACTTAAAGTCTCAACAATCTCGAGGGAACATTGCCTCTCTTTTGTGAGAAGCCCAAGTTGTTCGAATTTTGACAGGTAGTGATTGAGATTGGCAACTGTAGGCCGATTCCCCCGGGGGTTTTTCAATTCCAGCTTTCGCAGACAGTTTACTATAAGAGTAGAATGAGCAGGTTCATAGACGATGGAGATAAACTGCATGAGCGCTTGNNCTTTGGGTTGTAGACAGAAATGTCAAAATTGAGGTACTCGTTCTCCCTCTCTAGAATGGCGAAACAACAACCTGTTATCATAGCATTATTTTTTTCGGAAGAGAACTAAAAAAATAGACAACTGGTGGCCTCTGCTTGTTCAGAGTTCTTTTCAACACCATCACAATTGACAAATAGCAGCAAAGTGGTAGCATTTCCGGGATGAATTTGGAAAATGAGGCGTAATGGAGGGAGTGATGGCAGTTTTTGGTTATATTTTTCTGGCCAGGGAAAAAGAGCAACTGATGCCGGAAGAAGTGCAGGAGTCCGGCTTGCTGGAATATGCTCAATCTGCTGGTCTTACTGTGGACAAATTTATTACAGAAGAGAATGTTGCACTCAGGAGTTCTTTTCAACAACGAAGAGAAGGGGGGGGATTGTTTCGGGCTGTTCAGTCTGGCGATACTGTTATTGTAATGAGAGCGGAGTGGATTTTGGGGTCGGTAAGGGACGCTTCAAGTTTGTTGTCGGTTTGGAAGAAAAACGGTGTCTCACTGTTTTGCGTTAACCTTGAAACTAATATTACTCTGGCTGAAAAGCGGAAGCTGCTTATTTATGAAGGAGGGAGCGGGCTGGTACAGAAGCTGTTAGCTGCTCTGCTTCTCTGTGAGGGCAGTGAACATGATGACACTATTAAAGCAACTGAACAGATTCAAAAGAGGAAGGGAAAATATCGTGGTGGTCCCGTACCGTTTGGCTGGGAGGTGAATAAAAAATGCTTTCTGGTTCAGAATCCGGAACAACAGAGGATAATCCGTGCCATTATCACCATGCGTGAGGATCACTGGTCTTACAGGGATATTTCTGAAAAACTAAAGGAAGACTTTAATCTGCAACTCTCCCATGAGAGGATCAGAAGAATTTTCAGCTCCAGTCAAGAAAAAGAAGAAACTGAAGAGTGAATATGCCAGCCTCTTAGAGGCTCTGATGTCGGGTTATCTTGGCCTCTTTTTCCTGATGCATCAACCAGGCGGAGAGCAGCTGCTGTTGTTTAAACTGTACCAGATCTGTTCGCAATTGCTCAATTTCACCGGAGTCTTCTGCCAGTTCAGGAGTCTGGCTGTCACGAAAGCTGTATACATAATAGTCATCTGCCACCTGTCCCGGTTCTTCGGGAAAGGGGGATGGCAATGATAAAAGGAAGGCCTGGGAGAGCAGTTCGGCCGGGAAAGAACCGTTTTGATCCTGGCTCTGCTGACTGAGATATTCCGATTCCTTCATCTCCAGTTCCAGTCCAGAGGCAACAGTTTTTAGTTCTTTTCCCGAGCGAATGTCAGCGAGCAGTTCTTTCGCAGTTTTTTCTGCTATCTCTTGTGATTTTGTCTTTTTGTAATCTTCCTGGAGACGATCCTTCACAGTTTCAAGTGGGGGGAAATCCGGTTCTATTATGTCTTCGGCATAGAAGATGGCGTAACCCGACTGTCCTTTAATTAGTGAACTGAGTTCACCTTTGTTTAAGGCAAAAGATCTGTTGATAAATTCTGGATCCCCGGCGATAGTCTCGGGCGGCTTGGATCGAGTGAAAAAATCTGTTTCGAGTATTTCCGCCTTGGGATTATCCTTGGCATAGTTATCAAGACTTCCTGCTCCGATTATTCCCTCATAAGCACTGTTGGCTACTTGAAAGGCGATGTTTTCCGCCTCTTTTCTCTGCAATGTACCGACAATTGATTCCCTTACATCCTGGAGTTCTCTGGTGATTGCCGGTTTAATCTCCTCGAGCAGGATTATGTGGTAACCAAAACGGGTTTTTACCACCTCGCTGATCTCACCAGGTTTCATTGCAAATACAGTAGTGTCAAAGATTGGAACCATACTGCCCTGTTCAAAGAAACCGAGGTCACCGCCGGATGTTTTACTTGGTCCTTCCGAGTATTCTGTTGCAAGTTCGGCAAAATCTGCACCATCCTGCGCCAGTTTCAGAACTTCTGAAGCATTTTCAGACTGTTCTGTGTGGAGGGTCTCCGGGTCATTTTCCTCTGCCTTGAAGAGTATATGTCTGGCATGCCGTTGCTCCGCTACTTTATAGGAATTGAGATTGGCCTGGTAATATTCTTC
>LGVF01465629.1_pt1 | contig 12687 bp, 17 predicted proteins | sample 469901 | NCBI WGS metagenome assembly LGVF01 (sample SAMN03893561, study PRJNA290197) | marine sediment metagenome | material: sediment; isolation source: combined push core samples #3730, #5133, and #5579 collected at Hydrate Ridge | place: Pacific Ocean: Hydrate Ridge | reverse complement strand
AAATTGGGAATGTGTCTTTGGTGATGAACCGCGATGGTTCAGAGATACATGGGCAGGAATGGATGATTTCATGCTTATGATGGAAGAGGTCTTGCGCAACTGCCACAGATTGCTCAAAGATACCGGTTCGATGTATGTCCACATGGACTGGCACGCGGTACACTACGTGAAGGTGGTGATGGATAAGATATTCGGGTATAACAACTTCAGGAACGAGATAATATGGCAATACCAACCGGGATCCGCTGGTAAAAAGGATTTTGGAAGAAAACATGATACTATCCTGCGATACTCAAAAACGGATAATTATGTTTTTTACCCTAATGCGATACGAGAACCATATTCACCTAAAACATTGGAACGGCTACAACACAACGGCGCAAGGGAAAAGAACATGGATAAGGTTTTGGAGAGGGGTGGAAGAATACCTATTGATGTGTGGTATTATCCAACTCTTCAAGGCAATTCAAAAGAACGCCTCGGATACCCTACCCAAAAACCCGAATCCCTGTTAGAGCGCATCATCAAAGCCAGCAGCAGCAAAGGCGACATCGTACTCGATCCGATGTGCGGGTGCGGTACGTGCATCGCAGTCGCGGACCGGCTCGGTAGGAACTTCATCGGTATTGACTTCTCAGAGATTGGGTGTATGCTTGTTGCAGAACGGGTTAAGATGCCAAAGTCCAACATCATCGGGTTAAATCTCGACTTCGCTTTCGTCGGCAGGATGACACCATCAGATTTTCAATCCTGGGTGTGTAGAAGACTACTCGGGCAGAGATCCAGAAGCGATGTTAACGACATGGGCATTGATGGCACGCTGTTCGACGGCACGCCAATACAGGTGAAGCAATCAGAGAAGGTCGGTCGTAATGTGGTGGATAACTTCCAGTCCGCAATCCGCAGGGTACGTAAGGACAAAGGTATTATTGTGGCGCATTCATTCACGCGTGGCACGAAGAACGAAGTTGCAAGACTATCCCTCGATGAGGATATCCACATCAAACTCGTGACCACAGAAGAGCTGCTCAAACACGGCGATAAGTGCGCCATCTTCGATTGAGCATGTGGGGGCTTCCGGCGCAAAGCCCCATTTCTTTTTTTTCAGTCCGAAAAAAACTGTAACGAAACTTACTCGTTTTGTGACATACAACTCGAATGCGCAAGTTCTGTAATTTAACACGCCGCACCGAACGATTTATTACATATACGTTACTAAACACCTGCACATGGATAATGTGTACGCTTATGTCCGGGTCAGTACGATCGGGCAGAAACTTGAAGTCCAAACAGCCCAGATCCGACGATTTGTCTCATATCGAAATGATATGAAATTGATCAAGGTGTTTGAGGATAAAGCATCAGGCAAGAATACTAACAGACCGGGGTTCACAGAGATGATCGAAGCTCTTGAGACAAACCCGCATGAAATCAAGTTGATCATAATCCCAAAACTTGACCGTATGGGGCGAAACCTGCGGGACTTGCTAAACATTGTCGAATGGTTGCAGAAAAGAGACATCGGTTTGGTCAGCATAGCTGACAATATCGACACGACCACTCACAACGGAAGACTCTTCTTCCACATATCAGCAGCGTTTGCAGAATACGAACTCGCGACTATAAATGAGAGGATCGCCGCAGGGAAGCTTGCAGCCCTTGAAAAAGGCGTGAAGTTCGGGCGCAAGCCAATCAATATCCCAATTGCAGAGGTAGAACGTCTTATAGCAACCAACGTCCCACTATCGGCAATCGCTCGTAAATTCGGGGTTAGCAGAACCACCATATATCGCAAACTGGATGAACACAATCAAAAAAAGGAGGTGATCTAAAATGCAGATCTCAAAACATACTCAAAAAAGCGAGGCACAAGACGTATCATTAAATACCGCCGCCGCCAAACAACCAACTATGCGCGTACACTTTACCCGGGCACATATCTTGCTATCGCTATTTCTCATTATTATCTCGTCATCTGGAGGGTTGACCGAAGCCCCGCCGGGATTCCACAAAGTTTGGGATGCAGAGAATCAGACAATATCAATTGTGTCGGCTGCCGGTACTTGGATGACCATTGAGCAACTGTCAACCACCCCAGATCTTACCACATTCACAGAAATATTGAACGTGACGGCGTATAAGAACCACCCTCTTGTCACAGGAGAAGATTTTAAGTTCGGCTGGAAGCAACATTCTGGGAAAAACAAAAACAGCATCACCCATACCGAATTATTCAAACTTGAGAATCAATCGTATGATATTGTTGTGGATGAATATGAAACTATCCAAGTTGATGAGCCACATTACAATAACGTCACTGAAACATACTACAACATCACCGTAAACCAGACCATCGTGAGCGGGAGCCACACAGAAACCCGGTACAAAGATGTGTGGCGGGAATGGACGCCAGCAGGCAATATGCTGTTTGCGGGCGATTCAGTTATTGTAAAAGTGGTCTACCATAAGCCGCCAGAGCTTGGCGATGTCCACATTCAAACAATCCCGACGTTTATGGGTGTAGAATGTGATGAGTTGACTTGGTGGAATACATCGTGGGATTGTCGCCGGAAGTTGACAATTGATCACAGCATGGTTGATGCTACGATGTCTAACTTCCCTACAATGGTTTCAATCACACAGATGGGACTCAACACAGATGGGAACGACACGCGGGTAACAGATTCGTCTGGTAATCAAGTTGCAAGAGAGATTGAATGTTATAATGCAACATCCGGCAAACTTGTGTTCTTCTTCAACGGCACATCAATTTCGGATACATCTAATACATCTTTCTGGATGTATTATAATAATCCAGCAGCGACAGAACCGAACGCAGGATCAACTTATGGCAGCCATGCGGTTTGGAGCAGTGAAGTAGTGTATTTAATGAACGATGATCCTACAGGAACTATTTATGATTCAACATCAAATGCTAATAATGCCACCACATACGGTTCGATGGTGTCAGAAGATTTGGTTGATGGTTTATACGGAAAATCGCTGTTTTTTGAGGCCGCAAAAGCACAACATCTACGAGCAAGTGGTGTAACAACCCCATTAGGTAACAGTTTTACAATTACAAGCAGAATAAAAATAGGTAGTTTATCCGAAAATGCTGCAATATGGATGCACGGTTTATCAGGGGATGCTCATGTATATGCTATGTGGATTCCAACATCATTGGGTAAATTAAATGCGCTTATTGAAGGAAGCGGCGACCAAACACCAATAGCAAGTGCAACAACAAACTTAGAAGATAGTGCATACCACACGATAACACTAACAGTTGATCGAGTAAATAGTTTATTCGAGTTTTATCTCGATGGCAATACTGACGGCATAACCAATTTAGATTTTTCCGGGACGTCTGTCGGAGTTATTAATCCTACGAATGAGGTATATATTGGGAAATGGTCGGATTCGTCAAGCAGTGACTTTGAGGGGGAGTACGGTTTTTTGCGATATGATATTGACCTTAAATCGCCAAATTATATTTCAGCCACCCACAACAACCTCAACAACCCAACCGCTACAGGCACAGCCCCGTTTTTCGCAGCATTCGGCAGCGAACAAATCGCATCGGACTCCATCCTCTACAACGCATCGCAACCCTACAACCACACGATCTCCTCTGACGGCTTGATCTTGATCAACCGTTCGTCTGTAGGTAGCATCGACACGAACTGGACGGCGGCGGCAGTATCAGCCGATTGCGGGTTTATAGTCACCGAATTCAATCACTCAAACACCACGATTGCGAATTTCACGGTTTACACAGCCAATCTTGATTGGCTCAAAGTCACAAATCTAACCGCCGATACAGAATACAACCTCACCAACAGCACGACTTACGAGCACCAGATCGCAGACGCAAGCAGTGAGGTAAACTTTACAACAGACTTGATTCCAGGGGATTACCAGATTTTGCTCAGATCAGGAACCACACCAATTATAACTCTCCTTTCCCAGACACCATCGGTGATATGTGCCAATACCACAGGTTATTTAAATATATCTTATGGTATCAGTCATGATGCGCATGGCTTAAATAGCACCAGTGTGTCCTTCTTATTCAGAAACTATGACCATACGCTAAACGATGCTAATCACAGTATCAGACCACCAGCAAATGATAAATGCGCAGTGTGGGAACATGACGGTCAAATACTAAGAGCTGCCAATCGGAATGAATCTCTGAACTTTGAGAACAATGATTCGATAACCGGCGGCGATATCTATACTTGGAGCGGCTTAGATGAGAATCAAACTCGATTAACAATAGTTCCTGTAAATTCGACGTACACGATAGTTAACATCAACGGCACGATTCACGATCTGGCGATGGAGCAGATGTGGTATCTTGATAGATCGTCCATGATAGATTCTACAAAAACCAAACTTGCTATCCATAAATCTCAGGACGTTTTGATCAAGTTTTGGGATGCTGAAATTTTTAAAGGAAACTACGATTTTATCGGGGTTGGGTACACAGATACTTCATTGGGCGCACTTCAACCCTCTGATGCTAATCCAATACATTTCTACAAGTTAAATGCTTCTTACGATCCACTTGGTGGAGTAGCACCGTTAGATAGCCCATATATTGTTTATATGGGATCTTTGAATGCTTCGGGATGGGTAGATCATAGTTACTCACCAGATGGTGTTAATTATATTAGAGGGATGATAAACAACAGTTATATTCATAGTATAATGGATACAACAGAAATCGAATATTTATATTTTACATCAAACACCCCATCCTCGAAACCATACTACATCAACATAACCGATAGTGCCAGCAACACAAATCGGACATTCGGTCAAACTGATGTTCTCTGGATAGGCGACAGTGCACCATACACCCCACATCCATACACTCCGAATATGTGGTTTGCATTCATCTATACGAACACATCTTTCGATCATAAACTATATGCGGCAGGAGTAAGTGGATTATGGAGTAACAGTACTTTAAATCGCACTTATATCGGCGTAGGGCAGTTCCCGCCAACAAAACCGCATATTGATCACTTCTGTTATGACGGCGCGAACGATCCTAATATGGATGGGTACTACACTGGAAACTTCACGATTGTGAGTGGTATGTCATCAGATCCAGATGGTGGGACTGTGACGCATAATCTCACATTACACTACGCCAGCAACCTGACGCTTGTGGCGATCATCAATAACACGTTCACGGATGCTGGCGGCGTTCTTGCTGAGATAGCGTTCAACAGCACACCCTACCTATCGGATACGGTTCAGTATACCCTCAAACTCGTTGCAACCGATGACGAAGGCGATACTGTCGAAACATGGCTCGGGGTGGATTTCTGGTTAGCAGAACGTCCAGCAACCCCGGGGTTCATCTTCGAGATATTTGTACTCATAATCATGTTTGCGGCGGGCATGATGATGTATTCGTTCTTGGTAATTGACACAGACAACTACACTCATGTCCTCGCCGCATTTTTATCAGGCATCGTGTACATCCTTTCAGGATTTTTAGTATTCGAGGGGGTTGCATTTTACGGTGACGATGTACTACTTTGCACCGAGCAACCAGGGTGGGTGGCGATGGTTTTTATAATACTTGGCAGCACCATGATTATTTATGCTGCCGTTCTTGGTATAGATGCTGCCAAAGAAGTTATAGATGAGTTGGAGGAATCAACATGATCAGCGGACTATTCATATTTATGGTCATCCTCGCGGGTGTTTTCGCACTGTATGCACTCATGGGGAACGATCAGCAAAACTACACGGACATTCTAATGGGATTCGTAGCGGCAATTATTTTCATTCTGTGTGGCTTCGAGGTACTGGGTGGGGTCACACACTACGCTGGCGCAACAACGACCGTCACAGTAAGCGACGGGTGGATTGGTGGTTTATTCATAATCCTTGGCGCGATCATGATCCTATATACCGTTATACGGGCGATAGATGTCGCCCGCGGCATGGTGGCGCAGCTCGAAGGCGACGAGTAATCCGCGGACACGCTCTTTCTCTTTTTGTGCGCACAGCACCATAAAGAAAACAAGCTACCAAATGGCTTATTCGATAATTAACGCTTTTAAATCGATAGCAAGCACCACACACAAACCCTTATATAGGATGCAGACAGAGTTTATATTGGAGATAGTGTAAATGATTGACCGCGCCGCAACCATAGAAAAATTCGGATACGATCCAGATATATTAAGTAGAGGATCGGGTAAGCGAGTGGTCGCGGTTTGTGAAGGGTGTGGAAAAGTGAGAGATTTGAGAAAAAACGGTTACCGTGATCTATGCATGTCATGCTCAACAAAAAAGCATTATGAAGACATAGAAGCACGAGAGATAACTGGTGTAGCAATCAAAAAACATTATGAAGATCATCCAGAGGCACGAAAAAAAGCAAGCGTAGCAAAGAAAAAACATTATGAAAACCATCCAGAAACACAGGAGAAGATGTGCATAGCCGCTAAAAAACGTTGGGAAAAACCAGACGAACATGCGAAAAATAGCGTAGCACTCAAAAAACATTATGAAGATCCCAAAGCACGAGAGAAGATCAGCGAAGCACAGAAAAAACGTTTTAAAGACCCAGAGGCACGAGAGAAGAATAGCGCAGCGAAGATGAAATATTATGAAGATCCCAAAGCACGGGCGAAGCATAGTTTGGCGATGAAAAAGTGTCACGGAACGCTTGAAGCACGAGAGAAACAAAGCGCAACAAAGAAAAAGTATTTTGAAGATCCGGAAGCTCGAAAAAAACACAGTGCCGCAATACAGGGCATACCTTATGATGAATGGGAAGCGTTCGCGAAAGAACAGAAATATTGTCCTGCTTTCAACGAAGCCTGCCGAGAATCAAATCGAGAGAAATATGGTCGCAGATGCTTTATTTGTGATTTACCAGAGGCAGAAAACAAAACCAAGACGGGTAAAGTCCGTAAATTATCTGTTCATCACGTTGATATGAATAAGGATCAAGGTTGCGATGGTCACGAATGGAAGTTAGTACCGGTCTGTTTACGTCATCATAAACAAGCACACACCGTTTTGTGGATTGGAAGGATTACGTATTTGTTGCATTTAGGTGTATGATTGCCACATAGTCCCGTAGAGTAGCGGCCAATCTCGCAGAGTTCTAGACTCTGTTCACGGAGGTTCAAATCCTTCCGGGACTATTTTTTCGCCAAAACCTTTATATACTACTACGTCGTATCGATAGTATCACGACATAAACGTGATAGGTGGTTGAACAAATGCCACAGATATACCTAAAAGATGCAATCTACCACGACGTCGCCGAACGAATCGATAATCATCGCAAGAGTGAAATTATCGATAAGATCGAAGAGGTCGTGAGGGCTTGGCTTCTTGAACAAACAGGAGAAACGAAATGAAATCAACAGCAACAACGATAATCATCGCGATGGTAGCGATGATAGGAATGACGGGTCTTGCAATGGCAGGCTCTACAATGAATTATGATGTCGAATTCTTGACATCAGGAGATGGGACAGTCGATATACAGACAACTTCACCAGCGGGAGTAGATCGGCAGATTGCATCATGGGTTAACTGTGACGCGGAAGGTAGCTAGAGTGGCGCGTACGGTGGCGGACAGTGGATGACTATCGCCCGGAAAACAACTATCACAGGAATTCAGAACGGCAATATTGCATCCGGGGAGGTAAAAACGCAATCCAGCATGGTAAGCCCTGGATCAGTACCGGGTGGTTTTGTACAGACCGTGGCATCATATTACGATGACAATGCTGGGGGGAGCCATATCATGCTCAACCAGACTGCTGGACTTCAAGATGAGGATATGGTTCCTGGAGATGCTGGATATGAGCGCGTAAATGTCGAGACGACGATTGCTGGGTATGCGTATGGTGATGTGCTCACTGGGGTGACTGGAACCGTCACAAGTGTGACTGATGGTAGCCTTACAGCCAGAACCGGAATCTCTGCAACAGTACATGATGGCGATCTCGCCATGGACGTGAGTTCGCGGATCATAGATGATGCGAGTGACAATGAAAACTCGCAGACAATATGCAGCATAGACGTACAGTCGCCAAACTATACGGCAGATGGCGTGATCACAGGTTATGGCAGTGTCAACGGCGTACCGATCCCCGGACTATACGTAACATTCACGAATGCTGATATTACCGTGAATGAATATTTCTATGCAGCAACACTTTGAGGGCACACCCGCCCTCCCACTTTCTTTTTGAGGAATACAACAATGACAACCGAAATAGAATTCGCTAAAGCAATTGAGATAATCGCAACAGATCTTGGAGTTGTGGCAAACCGGATATTTGAGATATTCGTCAGCGCACAGGCAATGATCGGAATTATCCAAATGGGAATAGTGACCGTTGCAGCCATGAGTGCATACTTGGTAGGAAAGTACGTCAGAGAACGATGCTTGATCAACTATAAGGACGAAGATGGTAACTGGAATCACGGTAGTGACGCTGTAGATGCAGTTGTATATCCAATGCTCGCAGCACTTGTTGCAATCGTATTGGTGTGCTGTTTATGGTTGCCTTCAGCGATGGCTTGCTTAAGATCGCCTACCCGGAGTACACAGCAATGAAAGAAATACTCGACTTGGTGACATAAATCATGACCAAAACAACTATCGCAACGATAATAGCAGCAACTCTACTCACCCTCTTCGCGGCTGGCAGCGGGCTTTGTGCGACGGTGGACATCAACGCAACCGGCAATGGTGATGACAGCACGATCGATATCACCATCGTTGGCGCAGACACTGCAATCGATATCAGTGTCTTGGACTTCGGCACGGCGAACATCGACACAACCAACCACTGGGGCACGCACAATCAGGTAACTTACGATAGTGTAACCGCTGGTGACATCTTCATGCGTGTTCTGAATAAAAACGTTGTAGGAAACCACGAATTCACATACTACGATTGGGACAAACTCTACATCAATGGCGACGGCATCTACAGCCCCGGCGGGGGTAGGCATGTTGAGGTCCATAACTCTGGTGGTATCAGTGGCTGGATCGAGTACTTTGTCGGCGCACGTTCGGCGCACTTCATCATGGACACGCGTCCAACCGCGGCAGTGCTCACAGTAGAGGCATACAGCAACCCTCCGGTCGAGAAGGCAACCGTCACTGTCGTTAGCATCAATGGTGTGCAGGAAGGCGTGACATCTACATCAGGAACATGCGCGTTCGATCTTTCCACAGGTGAGTATAAAATACTGATCGCGCACGAGAACTTCTCTACGGCGTTCATAGAAGCTCCCGTGGTGGACGGCGCGGACTACTACCTCTCTGTGAACATGACCGATGGCGAGTATGTGTTCCTGCAGCGAGATCGTGGTGTTGAAACGCGAGACATCAGCACGCAGGAATATGTCAACTACTACGCCGAACAGATCACGCAGGGGATCGGTGCAGATAATCAGCACGCAGATGGGATACTTGGGTTATTCGCAGAGAAATATGGGATCGACCCGGATCCAGGGATTGGCGCAGTGCTGTACGATTACGAGATCACAAAAAATGCCTGCAATGGCGATACGTGCAGTTATCTGGTGAACTACACGCTTAAGAACTATCAGCTACAGCCACACTGGTATGAAGTATCCCTGATCGCCGGAAACGGCAAGGAGAGCAGATTCATGTTGGGTGCGGGCAGGATTGGCACGACGTTCAACGGAATGGTCAAGGGTTCTGTTTTTGTTGATCTCCCCGAGTACACAACCAGCACATATTTGGTAGTGAATAGCGGTGTCTGGGTGGTGGAAGGTGAGTAACGTGGATATAGACGACACTGATAAATATGTGTTGGATAAGTCAAGCACACTGGTCGCAAACACACCACTTTTGGCGTTTAGCGTTTTGATTGGTATATACATATATATAGGTGCAATGTTTGTAGTAACGTTCGAGTTGGAAGAAACACGCCTATTAGGAGCTATCGTGTGGATGATGTCAACGGTTAAACTGTTAAGTTGGTTATCCGTGCCGCGCCTTGGATATAAACCAAGGCTGGCGACTATTGACCGCGCCGCTTTGCCACTGTAAAGTACATCAATGCCCACGCATTCATCGGGCATTTCTTTCTCTTTTTACCGGTTTGGCAGTTTTTGTAGAGCGTAGCCTCGGCACACCGTCTATATATTACCTATGGTTATCACTTTTTATACATTGTATGTACAACGTAAATACATCCCTATGTATTATGGTGTATGTATTTATATAGGGTGAGTGCTAAACACTCTTCTCGATGAAAGTAATTGGTTTACTCTTCAGCATGATAGGCGTGATCCTCCTACTGATGTGGGGGATGGGTGCAGTCACAGAGACGATATCCGCCGCAAATGTTACTGCTGGAGACGATAACTACGATAATTTTGTCAGCGCACAAAATACTACTACTATGGCATTTAGCGTCGCTGGGATTTTACCATACATCCTTGTCCTCGCTGCTGTTATAACTGGTCTTCTTGCGTTTACGACCCTCTTGAGGCGGTGAGTATGCAAAAATGAAAGCTAATAAATTCCTGCACGATAAGGCTGGATCGATGCAGATGGTCAACGCGGGTGTAATGCTCGTTGTGCTGCTTGTGGTCTTGTATGTCGGTATCAACATCATCGACAACGTGAACGACTCCACTGCGCTGTCGGCGAGTGATGACCTGTACGATGCGCAGCAGGCGTTGATTAACACGACCGATTCTGCCTACGGTATGGCTGGCATAATGCCAATTGTCATGATCGCTGTAGCAGTACTCGCTGGACTGCTTGGTGTGCTCTACCTGTTCAGACGCGACTAACACTATAGTCTGAGCTTTTGGATACTTGCCGACAGCAATCTCTACTGTCAAAACGAACGAACGAACGAAACAACTCAAGGAGGGTTGATATGAAAGCAAACAGATTTCTGCACAACGAGCGCGGAAGCATCGATATGGTGAACACCGGTATCATGCTTGTCGTACTATTGGTTGTGCTGTATATCGGCATTCAGATCATCGACAACGTTATAGATGCCGCTGGACTTGTAGTCAACGACACATTCTATGACACCTCGGTGGCTCTGACCAACACGACCGAAGCAAGCTTTGCCATGGCTGGTATAATGCCAATAGTCATGATTGCGGTGGCGGTTTTGGGCGGACTGCTTGGTGTGCTCTACCTGTTCCGCAGACGAGACTAAGCCGGGGGTGGCAACACCCCGTTTCTTTTTTTCGGCGCAACCGATGCGTTTATATACATCGAATGTACGATGTAAGTACACATGAAAGAAACTGTGACAATGCGACTCGACCGTGAGCTCTTGGGATTCACAGACGAGTATGCGAAGGAGCACAAGACAACACGGACGCAACTGATCACTGACATTCTTGTGATATTCAGAGCGGAAGTGGAGGCAAAGAAAAATGGAAATTAAAAGAGCCCCTGACCCTAACCGCATAATATTGACCGCCCTATGGGAACGTAGACATACAGCAATGAACTACGCAACATCAATCGCCGGTGTAATATTTATGGGCTACGCCACATTATACCTATATCGTATGGAATCGTTCGTGGCAGTGCTGCCGTTTGATGCAGTAGTATTAAGCATCGCCCTTGTGTTCGCCGGTATGGGCTTGTTTATTATTGGTGTGCTTGGATTCATGAAAGCCGATCTGATAGCCAAGTTGAACGAAATAGAGGAGGCAATCAAGCATGAATGATGACCAATATACCCCGGCATCCGAACCCGAGATGGAGCCAGAATACCAAACCATAGACGACCTGCCAGACCCCGGACATCAGCGCGGTCCGCTTGGCACAGTCGCACAGCAGTTCGAGTCCGACACGCTGAATTATCTTCAGCAGACGGTTGAGGACTCGCTGTATGTGAATATGATAACGCAGATTCGGAATACAAGTCTTACAAACGATGCGAAGACCCGGCTTTGCTTTCTTGCGGATGCGTTCATAAAACCGTTCGAGTATGTGGTAACGAATCTCCGGAGCAACTGGGAGATTCGTGCAATTCAGAATGGTTTTCGCATGGCGGCTGCCGATGCAAAGATTGGGTTGCGGCGCATCGACCACACAAACGAATTCATCTCCATCCTCGGAATAATGGAGTCGCATTTGACCGGCGCAAAACTCACGCGGTCGCGTGGCGGCTTTGAGCGGAAGGAGATGCAAACGCAGCGAGGTCTGATGGGCAGCACATTTGAGCATAAGCGGCAAGAGGCAAAGCCACAGTCCGGCATCTCAAGGATGTTGGGCGCGGGGGGTAGATGATGAAATTAAAAGAAGGTCAAGTTTGGCGTAAAGAGGGTCCGCATGGCTGGCTCAAGATACTTCAGATACTCGATCCAGAATACCCCAAACACGATGGTGGATTACATGGCGCAAGAGTTACGTATTATCCGCCGCAACTAAACGGAATCCAGTGCCGCGGTGGTCTTGGCAGATTTATCACGGATGCTCGAATCGGCGAAGATGTAGTCTCGTGGGAAAATCAGATCACGCATAACAGACATCTTCTCGGGGGATGGAAACGGGGCGAATCGGTGAAATTCGGGGTGTAATTATGACACAAATCGTAATCTCAACAACCCTGTTATACACCCTGTACACATTGCTCGGAATAGCGGCGTTCTCGATCATAGTGCTGATCG
>LGVF01321021.1_pt1 | contig 12718 bp, 15 predicted proteins | sample 469901 | NCBI WGS metagenome assembly LGVF01 (sample SAMN03893561, study PRJNA290197) | marine sediment metagenome | material: sediment; isolation source: combined push core samples #3730, #5133, and #5579 collected at Hydrate Ridge | place: Pacific Ocean: Hydrate Ridge | reverse complement strand
CGGCCGCATTGAGGCCTTTATCAGCCGGTTTCGCTATCAGGCCAACAAGGCCTCTCTGGTTCAGAGCCGGATCAAGCAGTTGGAGCGTATCGAGCGGATTGTGGTGCCGCCGCTGCGTAAGCGAATCGCTTTTCAATTTCCGGCGCCGCCTCGCAGTGGTCGTGCGGTGCTAGAACTTAAGGGGGTAGAGCACGGTTACGATGCCCTACGNNGTCCTGGCCGATGTCAACCTGACCGTTGAGAGGGGCGAGCGAATCGCCCTGGTGGGTGCCAACGGCGCCGGCAAGTCGACATTGATGCGGCTATTGGCCGGGGTTGAACAGGCGCGGCAGGGGGCCCGCAACGAAGGTCATCAGGTGCTGCAAGCTTATTTCGCTCAGGATCAGGCGCGAACCCTGGACGGTAGCAAGACAGTGCTAGAGCAGATCACCTCGTCCGCGCCTTTCGATATGGTACCCAGGGTACGGGATATTCTCGGCTCCTTTTTGTTCTCCGGCGACGATGTGTACAAGCCAGTGGAGGTTCTGTCCGGCGGTGAACGCAACCGCCTGGCGCTGGCTCTGCTGTTGCTGCGGCCGGCCAACCTGCTGCTGTTGGATGAGCCGACCAACCATCTGGACCTGCAGTCCAAAGAGGTTCTGCTCGCTTCACTGCGCAGCTTTCCCGGTACACTGGTCTTTGTTTCCCACGACCGTTACTTCGTCGATGCTCTGGCGACCCGCGTACTGGAAGTTGCAGGGGGGGAGGTTACTTCCCATCTCGGCAACTACGAAGACTTTTTACGAGCCAAGGCGGCTGCTGGCGACGATAGTCATTCGGCTCTGCGGGTCGAACAGGCGGTTGACGAAGGTCCCGCCAGCGACTGTCAGACTGCCAACGAAAACCAGCTGTCCTATGCCGAACGCAAAGAGCTCAAGCGGCAGGAGCGCCGCCGGCAGAAGGACTTGGCTGAAATCGAGTTGCGTATCGAATCTCAGGAAAAGGAGCTGGCTGGGCTGGAGGAGGCCATGGCCGACCCGACCCTCTATCAAGACGCTAGCCGTTGGCGAGAGATCAGCGATCAGCATGCTCGCTTAAAGGGCGAGCTCGAGACCCATTATCAGCAGTGGGAAGACTTGCAATTGGCGGAATCGGCCTGACGGGTGTTTCCTCTTTGTCGGTTACTGGAAACAGCCTAACGATGTGGGGTGGATCCCTCGAGTGATGTCATAGGGGGGAGCGGCTAAAAATCTAACAAGTTCCTTCACGTAGTGGCATTTATATGTTTCGGTTCAGAAAGGTGTCTGTAAAGAATGTGGTTGCCGCGGGGGAAATTGATCAAGGATGAGTTCAACCCGGTGCGCATGAACTGGCTGGAGGCTATTCATAAGCTTCAGACGGGGCGCTTCTCCGGGTATCTGAGTTGCAGAGATCTGCACGGTCGAGGAGTGGTTTTGTTCGTCGGTGGCCAGTTGGTGGCGGTTTGCTTTGACGGAGAGGGTGAGCACCTGACCGATCAGGAGGCTTTTGTCCGAATCTTTGACCGTTCTCTGTCCGGTGATACTATGCTCTGCATCTATCACCTCTCCCAGCCGTTGGCTTTGCAACTGTTTGGGGTGATCAGCGGAGAGATGCTCTTTGCCGCTCAGCAGTTGCAATTGCTCGACATTCCCCACCTGTTACATACCCTAAAACATGACCGTTTTAACGGTTGTTTACGTGTCTGTGCCGCCGAGGATGTGGCGCTGATCTTTTTTCAGCAGGGCAACCCTTTCGGTTTTTTTCACGACGGCGGTACCGATCTGGTGCAGGATGCTGAATTAAGCGAATCCGTCGCCTGGCAGCCGGGGGCTTCGGTGGATATCATTGCTGGACAAAGCGAGTTGTCAGATAACCTGCCCGATCTCATGGAATCGCTGGATCTGCCGGCCTGCTGGCAGCAGGCGGTAGCCAAGGCAGCGCAGGGTCGTTGATGGAGCGAGCAACCGTCATTTCCACCCCTGAGGACAATTTGGTTCCAATAGCCGCGGGTAGATATCCTTTCTGGCAGTGGTAGCCTTTGCTGAAGAGGCTCTTGTATTCTACACACAGGCAGAGGAGGGCTCTATGAAACATGAAACCTTCGGCCGCATGGAATTGCTGCAGGGCGATATTGCCTGCCTCCAAGTGGATGCCATCGTCAATGCGGCCAACTGTTCCCTTCTCGGTGGTGGCGGCGTGGACGGGGCCATTCATCGAGCGGCGGGTCCGCAACTGCTGGCTGAGTGTAAAACGCTGAACGGTTGCGAAACGGGCCAAGCCAAGATCACAGCCGGTTACCAGCTGCCGGCACGACATGTTATTCATACCGTCGGTCCCGTCTATCGCCAGCGGCTACAGGATCCGCAGCTCCTGGCGGCTTGCTACCAAAACAGCTTGAAGCTGGCCGCGGCTCACGGTCTGAAAACGGTGGCCTTTCCCGCGATCAGCTGTGGGGTTTACGGTTACCCACCGGAGAAGGCCTGTGCCATTGCGGTGGATACCGTCAAAGCTTTTTTGCAACAAGACGACGGTCTGGAAAAGGTGCAGTTCGTTGTTTACGCTGACGAAATCTATCGACTCTACCATGAATATCTGACGGCTAACGGCCATTGAACTTTTGCCTGGCGCAGAAGCTGGTTATTTAATTGGGCAATGATGGAGCCATGAAACTACTTCTTCTCGAACCCTATTTTACCGGCTCGCATGCTGCTTGGAGTGAAGAGTACGCCGCTCGAAGTCGACATCAGGTGGACATTTTGTCTTTGCCGGGCCGCCATTGGAAATGGCGTATGCATGGCGGTGCGGTGACCCTGGCTCGACAATTTCACGAGCATCGGCAACCGGTCGATCTGTTGCTGGCCAGCGCAATGCTCGATCTGACCACTTTTCTGGCCTTAACCCGCAGCAAGAGCGCCGGTGTGCCCTCAGTACTTTATTTCCACGAAAACCAACTCACCTATCCTTGGTCGCCACGGGATAGCGACCCGCCCGCCCGGCGGGACGCTCACTACGGTTTCATCAATTACGCCAGCGCCCTGGCTGCCGATAGAGTGCTGTTTAATTCCCATTATCATCGTCAGGCCTTTCTTGAGGCGCTGCCCGGTTTTCTCGGTGTCTTTCCTGATCACCAAGAAACCTCGAGCATTGAAACTATTGCCGCCAAGAGCCAAGTGCTGCCGTTGGGACTGGATCTGCAACGCTTCGATACTTATCGCCCGCAAGCTGAGCTTGACCCCCATCGATTGCCGTTGCTGTTGTGGAACCACCGTTGGGAATACGACAAGAACCCGGAGGAGTTTTTTCGGGCTTTGTTTCTATTGCAGGACCAGGGCCTCGATTTTCAGGTGGCCATTCTGGGTGAGGGTTTTGCCGAACAGCCGGCTATTTTTACTGAGGCTCAGCGGCGGCTCGGTGAGCGAGTGGTGCAGTTCGGTTATGCTGCCGACTTTGCCTCTTATGCCGATTGGCTATGGCGGGCTGATATCCTGCCGGTTACAGCAATTCACGACTTTTTCGGCATTAGTGTGGTGCAGGCCATGCATTGTGATTGTCATCCGTTGCTTCCGAAGCGACTGGCGTATCCCGAACATGTGCCGTCGTCTCTGCATGAAGACTATTTTTATGATGATTTCGATGACTTGGTGGTACGTCTGGCCAACGCGATCGAACAAGTTTCCGTCCTGCGCTGCCGTAGCCTGAGACCCTTCGTGCAGGATTACGACTGGCGGCAGTTGAGCATCCATTACGATGATCTCTTTGCCGAGCTTCAGGATCTGCCCTTAGGTGTTTGACTAGATAAAGAGGGAGCGATGCGAAAAACCATTATCGGTGTGATTGGCGCCGGCCAGGTTTCCGCCGCCGGCTATGAGGTGGCTCGCGAAGTCGGTCGCCATATCGGCGAGGGTGGAGCGGTCCTGGTTTGTGGTGGTTTGTCAGGGGTGATGGAGGCGGCGTGCCGGGGCTGTAGCGAAGTCGGTGGGGTGACCCTCGGGCTTTTACCCGGTGGCGATGGGGCAGCGGCTAATCCCTATGTCACATTGGCGGTGCCAACCAATATGGGACACGCCCGCAATGTGATCATTGCGCACACCGCTCAGGTGCTGATCGCTGTTGAAGGGGAATACGGAACCCTGTCGGAAATAGCAGTGGCCCTCAAACTTGGCAAGCCGGTGGTAGCCCTGGACAGCTGGCCGGGTATTGATGGTGTGATTGAGGCTGCTTCCGCGAAGGAGGCGGTAGCGATGGCTTTGCAACTGGCCACTGGGCAGGGGGAGGCTTAGCCATGTTCGAACAATCGACCTTGCAACGCTCTCGCGAGTTTTCCAGCCAATTTATCGAATGGCTGCGGGGTAAAGGAACGGTGCTCATCGTCACTCATGATCACCCCGATCCCGATTCCCTGGCTGCGGCCATGGCCCTGAAACACCTGATTTTGGTTAAGACCGGTCAAAAGGCAACCGTTGCCTATGGTGGAGTGGTCGGCCGCGGGGAAAACAAGGTCATGGTCGAAAAGCTGGAGATCGAACTGGTGCCGCTGGAAGGGCTCGATCTCCAGCAGTATGAGGTAGTCTGCATGGTCGATACGCAGCCCCAGGTGGGTAATAATTCGCTGCCGGCCGACTGTAGGGTCGATCTTGTGATCGATCACCATCCGCTGCGGGAATCCTGCCGGGACTGTTGCTGGGTCGATGTGCGCGATGACTATGGGGCCTCGGCGACCATCTTGCTCGAGTATTTATTGGCTCAAGAAATAAATATATGCACCAAACTGGCGACGATCCTCTTTTACGCCATTAAATCGGAAACTCAGGATCTTGGCCGGGAGTGGAGCCCTGCTGACCGTCTGGCCTACCTGCATTTGCTGCCGCTGAGTAACAACCGTATTCTGTTCGATATTACTCATCCTGAGGTGCCGCGGGAATATTTTGCGGCTTTCAGTCTAGCAATTTGTAATGCCCGAATCTTCAGCGATGTGCTTGTATTCAACCTCTATGAAATCGATAACCCCGATATCGTTGCTGAAATGGCTGATTTCCTGCTGCGGGTGGATCAGGTCAAAATAGTACTCGGCATGGGCCACTATCAGAACAGCGAGATCCTCTCTTTTCGCACTCTGCTGGCCGATATTCGCGCAGGGCAGGTGATGCAACAGGTAGTTGCCGGATTGGGCACCGCTGGCGGCCATGGTATGATCGCCGGTGGGCAGATTCGTGCTGTGGGCAAAGAGCGAGCTGCCCAGATTGACCTGGAAGAAACCCTGATTGAGCGTTTATTGCACTGTCTGAAACGTCCGGTAAGTCCCGGACAGCCCTTGGTAGTCCCTTGATTTGCCGCCCCTCCTTGCGTTGACACCCTAGCGGGGCTGGGGTATAAGAAGGCCCCTGTTTGAGAGGTAGTTATGATAAGAACTATATTTCTGCTGTTGATGTTGTTGCCGGCATTGAGCGTCGCCGAAGGAGCGGTCCAGCTGGCTCTCGAAGGTGGCTCTCCGGTTACCATCAATGAAGTCTATCACCGTGACGGGGTGGCGTATCTGGCGGTCGATGAGGTATTGTCGGTGCTCGGTTTGTCCGGATCCTGGGATTCAGTGAAACACGTCTATTCGATCAAGACGCCTCGGGGCAAGGCACAGATGTCTCCCGGCAGTCAGTTTCTACGTCTTGGCGGTCAGTTTCAACCTCTGACCAATTCCCCCAGTTTTATCGACGGTCGGCTGCGGGTTGACGAAAGTTTTGTGGTGGTTCATTTGCCGGCCCTGCTGAATCTCTCCGTTTACTATCGAAACCTTGATCCTTCTGTCGAACAGCTGCCGTCCCAAAGTTCTATCGATCATTTGTTTTCCTTTTTATTGCGCAAGCAGAAGCCCGCCGGCGTCAAAGGGTTGAGGGCAGTCGCTATCGATCCCGCTCATGGCGGCTCAGATCCCGGAAGTATGGGGCCGAACGGTTTGAAAGAGAAGGAAGTGACCCTGGCCGTTGCGCAGGGTCTACAGAAACGTTTCAAGATGCGTCTCGGCTTGCCGGTCTACTTAAGCCGGGATGCCGACTACTCAATAACCGCCGCGCAACGCTTTTCCGCAGTGAATAACCCCGAAGTCGATGCCTTGATTTTGCTCCATGCTCAGTCGGCATTGAGCGAGGCCTCCCGGGGGGCGGTGCTGTTTATTCGGCCTCAGGAGCAGCAGGCGAAAGATGGAGGTACAGATAGTATGGCTCTGGCTGTTCAATTAAGTCAGGCTCTGAGTCGGGCCGGTATTCAGGTGGCAGCTATCGAGCGAGCACCGCTGCTGCCCTTGGGGCAGGGTGATTTACCCACCGTACTGGTGGAACTCGGATACTTAAGTAATCCGGCTGACCGAGAAATCCTCGGCCAGCCTGCAGGTCAGGAACGTCTTGCGGAAGCACTCTATCGTGGCCTGAAGGCCTTTGCTCAACAACAGTGATGGCGTCGCAAAAAGTCCGCCCTATGGCGTTATGGTGTTTTTTCAGGACCTCGACATACTACTTGTATGCCTTCGCCCCTGAAAAACACCAAGCCTTGTAGGACGAAATTTTTGCTTAGCCATCCTATGAGTTTTTGCGAATACATCAGCAGTAGGAGATCAAATTCATGACGGAAACACCCTTTGTACGTGCCGATGGCCGGCTGCCGAATCAGTTGCGTCCCGTTTCTTTCCTGCGTGGTTTCACTCGCTATGCAGAAGGTTCGGTTCTGGTCTCCTTTGGCGAAACACGCGTTCTATGCAATGCCACCGTCGAGGAGGGTGTGCCGTCTTTTTTGCGTGGAAAGGGTAGCGGTTGGGTAACGGGCGAGTATTCCATGCTGCCGCGGGCCACTCAGACCCGTTCGGCACGGGAATCTCTGCGCGGCAAGGTGGGGGGACGTACTTACGAAATTCAACGCCTCATAGGGCGTTCGATGCGGGCGGTGGTGGATTTAGAGGCCCTAGGTGAGCGGACCGTAGTTCTCGATTGCGATGTGCTGCAGGCTGACGGTGGTACCCGCACGGCAGCCATCACCGGCGCCTGTGTGGCTCTGGCCGATGCCTTTAACGGACTGGTGGCGAAGGGGACGCTGGCCAAATCGCCATTGCGGGAAGGCGTCTCGGCCATCAGCGTCGGCATCATCGACGGCCGGTCCTTGCTCGATCTAGATTATCAGGAAGATTTCAGCGCCGCGGTTGATATGAATTTTGTCGTCACCGCATCGGGACTGCTGGTCGAGGTACAGGGAACCGCAGAAGAACATCCTTTTACGACCCAGCAACTTGATGATATGCGTGATTTGGCTCTGCTGGGCTGCCGGGACTTGAACCTTATGCAGAATCAAAGTCTGGAGGACTGAGGTCATGGAACTGATGGTGGCCACAACCAATAAGGGGAAATTACAGGAGATTAGCCGACTGTTGGCGGATACCGGTATCGTGGTAAAGGGTCTGGAAGAGATTTCCGTTCTGCCGGAAATCATCGAGGACGGCGATACCTTTGAGGCCAACGCTCAAAAAAAAGCTCTTACTGTGGCGCGCCATTGCGGCTGTCTGACACTGGCCGACGATTCTGGTCTAGTGGTTAAAGCTCTGCAGGGCGAACCAGGGATCTATTCGGCACGCTATGCCGGTCCTCAAGCCAGCGATTCCGATAACAATCGTAAGCTATTAGCTGCCATGACCGGATTGCCCCGTGAACAGCGTGAAGCTGCTTTTCATTGTGCTATGGCTCTTTGCGAGCCTTCGGGTGATTGTCGAGTGTTCCAGGGCCGCCTCCAAGGCCTGATTCTTGAGGAACCACGGGGCAATGGCGGGTTCGGTTATGACCCTCTGTTTCTGGTCCCTGAATATGGGAAAGCTTTGGCGGAATTGCCTCTGGAAATTAAAAATCGCATCAGCCATCGTGGCGAGGCGCTGCGTCAGACCCTGGCATATCTGCAACAACCGTAAAGGATGTAAATAGTCTGTTCTGACTATCGCGCCGTTGGTCTTGCTACCTTAAGAAGCTGATATTATTTAGGTGGAATTGGTTGACAGTGTCATTATTAGCTGGTTAATATATTGGTAACGAATATTAACCAAGGAGGGAATCTCATGCGTAAATGGCAATTTGTTCTGGCGGGTGCTTCATTGGGTTTGTTGGTGCTGAGCGGCTGCACGGCACAGTTGACCCCGGCTGATCGTGATCTGCTTAACCAGGCTCTGGATTCAGGCCAGATGGCTACTCAACAGGCCACCAAGGCTCAGACCGCTGCTGGCATGGCTAGTGATGCTGCTGCTCGCGCTGAAGATGCCGCAGTGAGGGCTGAATCCGCTGCTGCTGCTGCTGACAAGAGTGCTGAAATGGCCTCTGCCAGTGCTGACGCTGCTGCTGTCAGCGCCGCTAAGGCTGCCAAAGCCTTTGAAATTGGGCAGATGAAGTAATCGATCCCGATTCTAAACAGTCTGCAGTTATACTGAAAAGGCCCCGCTCAGCGGGGCCTTTTCAGTTTTGTGATATGGCTACCGGCACGCCTCGGCGATCGGCAATAGCTTGAGATANNGCGGCGACCTGGCGGAGTACCTCAGCGACCGGGTCGGTGATCCGCTGATTCAGGTCCTGGTGGATTTCAGCAAATAGTTGACCGCTGTGCAAACCAACCTTGATTGGCTGATAGATTATGCGAACCGGTGTGCCTTTGGCAACTCTCGGAAAGAGATCGCGGATATCCTCCGGATAAAGACGCAGGCAACCGTGGCTGACCCGGCGGCCCACTCCGAAGGGTTTGTTGGTACCGTGAATGCCATAGCCTGGTGTTGATAGCCCCAGCCAATAATCTCCGAGGGGATTGTCCGGCCCCGGGGGAATGCTGGTCGCAGTGCCTGGCTCAGCGGCTAGAATAGTGGCCGGAGCAGTCCATGAAGGGTTCTCTATATGCTGAGCAATGGTGAAATTGCCCTCTGGGGTATCCCAGCCTTCGCTACCGATACCGACCGGATAGGTCCTGACCCGCTGTTGACCGTCTTCTTCCCACAGATAATAGAGGCGCAGTTCGGCTAGATTGACGGTGATGCCCTCTTGAGCTGATTGCGGCAACATAAAGGCATAGGGTAGCACTATCTTTGTGCCGGCAGGTGGCAGCCAGGGGTCAACGCCTGGATTCGCACTAAGCAGGGCCAGATAGCCAATGCCGCTGCGTCGCGCCAGTTCGATAAGGGTTTCGTCGGGGCCGAGCAGATAGTTGCGGTGCTTACCTACCAGAGCAGTTGGTTGCGCCTGATCTCGGTACGACTCGTTTTGCAGCCTCGGGTACCACGACCAGCTCCCCTTCGGGCAGAATAAAAACAAACATATCAGTGAGCTACAAAGGATAGTTTTCATGGCCGCAGTATAAAGGAAAGATGGTCCCAGAGCCAATCCAAACTGAGAGCAAAGGAGGACAAGCTAGCCCCATCAGGTTGCGGTCGACTTATATATGTCTATGTTGGGGTTTGTTTAGGACTGCCCTGCTGACAGGGAAAAAGTTGACACTTCGAGCCTGCCGTTGTATTAAAAATATGTTTTGTTTTTCTGCCAATATAGCCAAATCTCACGGAGGCTTCATGATCAAGATCGATTTCGAAAAGATGGGTGGACTGATTCCTGCTATTATTCAGGACCACGAGACCAACGAAATATTGATGTGTGCTTTTCTGGACGAGAAGGCCCTGAACCTGACCTTGGAAACGGGGAAAACCTGGTTTTTCAGTCGTCGGCGTAATAAGTATTGGATGAAGGGCGAGCAGTCCGGTAACACTCAGGATGTGCAAGAAATTTACACCGATTGCGATGCCGACACGGTGGTGATTAAGGTCAAGCAGAACGGCGGCGCGGCCTGCCATACAGGTAATCGCACCTGCTTCTACGTCAAGTGGGAAGATAATCAGTGGGTGGAGCATTCCGAGCCCCTGTTCGATCCTGATGAGGTCTATAAAAAATGAGCCAGTTAATCAAGTTCGGTATTCCCAAGGGAAGCTTGGAGAAAGCGACAGTCGAACTTTTTGAACAGGCCGGCTGGACCATTCGCCTTTCATCGCGCAACTATTTTCCCTCCATTGATGATGATGAGATCACCTGCAGTCTGATTCGCAGCCAGGAAATGGCCAAGTATGTCGAACGGGGTACCATTGACGTCGGTATCGCCGGACGCGACTGGGTGGAAGAGAACGAATCCGATGTGGTCATCGTCGACAACCTGGTCTATTCCAAGGTCTCCCGACGCCCGGCCCGCTGGGTACTGGTGGTCACCCAGGATTCACCGGTTCAGTGCCCCGAGGATCTGGCCGGCAAGACCATCTCTACCGAGTTGGTGGAATTTACCCGGCGCTATTTCGCCAAGCGGAACATCCCGGTGGAAGTGGAGTTTTCTTGGGGGGCCACAGAAGCCAAGGTAGTTGAGGGTCTGTGCGACGCCATTGTCGAGGTCACCGAGACCGGTTCCACCATTCGCGCCAATAATCTGCGCATCGTCGAAACCCTGATGGAATCGACGCCGGTGATTCTGGCTAACAAGCAGGCTTGGGCCGATCCCATGAAACGCCAGAAGATCGAACAGCTCAATACCTTGTTGCAGGCAGCGTTGGCGGCGGAAAAAATGGTCGGGCTGAAGATGAACGTAGCCCACGGTCAAATCGATACCATTATCTCTATGCTGCCGAGTCTTAACAAGCCGACAGTGGCACACCTCTATCAATCGGATTGGGTCTCGGTGGAAACGGTGCTGCACGAGAAAGAAGTACGACGCATCGTGCCGGAACTGATCAAGGCCGGTGCCGAGGGGATTGTCGAATACCCGTTAAACAAGATTCTGTAGTGTTTATCCGGTCTATTCGAATAAACACTTTCTAGGAGTATTTTATGGTTATGGAACGAACATTTGCCGTCATTAAACCCGACGCTTTTGCTGCCGGCCATGCCGGACAGATTCTGGCTCGTATCTATGTAGCCGGGTTTTCCGTCGTTGGTTTGAAAAAAATCTCGCTGAGCGAGACCCAGGCTGGCGGGTTTTATCATGTGCATCAGGATAAACCTTTTTTTGACGATCTGACCGGGTTCATGAGCAGCGGACCCTGTCTGGTAATGGTTCTGGAAGCAGAGAATGCAATCCTTAAGTGGCGGGAGATGATGGGATCTACTGATCCAGCCGCTGCAGCCGCAGGCTCTCTGCGGTGCGACTTCGGTACCTCCATCGGTCGCAATGCCACCCATGGCTCAGACGCTGTTGAAACTGCCGCTTTTGAAATCAACTATTTCTTCGCTGGTCTGGAACTGCTCTGACCTGCGACACATTAACCTGTTGGCAACAAATAGAACTGTCCGGTTCTGTAGCAAATGAACTGTCCAGATTTCCCATCNNCTGCGACACATTAACCTTGTGCCTGAAAAGCCCTTCAGATACAATCTGAAGGGCTCTTTTGTCTGGTTTCTGTCCAGAAACGGCCCTTTTCCATAATCTCTGCGTCAATCTACAGCCTTGCTTGTAACGCGTTCCGATTTATGTCTCCGCGCAATGCTTTGACTTCCTTGACCTTACGAAAATCTTCTCGTTGCCACATCAGAAACCAGCTAGTGTTCATCCAGAACTTCCGGTTAACACTAGCTGCAAAATCAGTGCAATTGCCAGGAGCACCATGTCAGAATCTCAGCTTGTCGATATAAAAAATCTTACCCAGGAAGAGTTGATCGAGTTTCTTTCCGGACTCGGTAAAGAACGGTTCCGCGCTAGCCAGATCATGCGCTGGATCTATGGTCGTGATGTGTGCTCTTTCGATGATATGACTGATCTGGCCAAGGTTTTACGGCTAGAGCTACAGCAGCGCGCCTACGTTTCCAATTTGCAACCGGAGGCTGTAGAGCAAAGTTGCGATGGTACGCGCAAGTACTTGTTCCGCCTGACTGACGGTCAGAGCGTGGAGACGGTGCGTATACCTATGGAGGCGGGTCGGGCCACACTATGTATTTCGACCCAAGTCGGTTGTGCCATGGGTTGCTCCTTCTGTCATACGGGTAGCTTCGGTCTGGTGCGCAACCTGACCACCGCTGAGATCGTGAATCAGGTCTGCGCAGCCCGCCGGGACGGGCCGATTCAAAACCTGGTGCTGATGGGGATGGGCGAGCCGCTGGATAATCTGGAAAATGTCATCAAGGCACTACAGATTTTTTATCAGCCGGAAGGACTTGATTTCAGCCCGCGCAAGGTGACCCTGTCTACTGCCGGCCTGATTCCTGAGATGCTTGACCTTGGCCGGAGGATTAGATTCAACCTAGCGGTATCCCTCAATGCCACCACCGATGAGGTGAGGGATCAGTTGATGCCTATCAATCGCCGTTATCCCCTTAAGGAACTCATGGCTGCCTGTCGTGCTTATCCCCTGGCGCCGCGGCAGCGGATAACCTTTGAGTATATTCTGATTCGCGACGTCAATGACAGCGACCAAGACGCCAAACGCCTGGTGGGGTTGTTGCATGGTATCCGCGCCAAGATTAATCTGATCCCTTACAATGAACACTCCGGTTCGCCGTTGAAGGCACCGACGGCAAGGCGCATCGAGGCTTTTCAGACCTACCTTCTCAGTCGCGATATGATCGCGATTCGGCGGGCCAGTAAAGGGCAGGATATCTCCGCGGCTTGCGGTCAGCTCAAGGGTAAGCTTGACGACGCAAAATCAAAGCAATCATCGGTATCTTAACGACGAAAGGAAACTATATATGAC
>LGVF01010552.1_pt1 | contig 12723 bp, 13 predicted proteins | sample 469901 | NCBI WGS metagenome assembly LGVF01 (sample SAMN03893561, study PRJNA290197) | marine sediment metagenome | material: sediment; isolation source: combined push core samples #3730, #5133, and #5579 collected at Hydrate Ridge | place: Pacific Ocean: Hydrate Ridge | reverse complement strand
ACCCCTGCCGTCAGTAGTCTGCCTTCAAAGATTGGCCACTTCAAAATATTATTGTATTTTAACTTTGCCTTTTCGCAAACAGCCTCGATCCGTCTACGGTTGGGGCCCTGCGGTAATGGAGTACACCGCCAGAAAAACTTGATCAAGGAGGGGGCGATAACAACAAGGGCCGCCAGAAAAACCGAAAAGAAAATGATCTGTCCTTCCGGAGTGGCGAGCAGACGTTTGGGGCCGGAGAATGGCAGGATATCGATGATGTCCACGCCTGCCGAGATCAGTAGCCACGGTAGAATCACAGGAAAGTTGAACGAGATATTGGAGAGTATATAGGATCGTCTGGAGAGTTGGGTATGAAACAGGGCCTTATAAGGCTTATAGACTCCTGCCCATATGATGGCAAGGTAGCCTATGAAAAGGCCAATAAACAGAAGGGCGGTCAGGCTGGGGGCGCCTGCAAACGGAGGAATCGCAGCAAGATAGAGTCTCAGGTTTAATACATAGATGTTGATAGAAAATATGATAATAGCCAGCATGGCTTGGCGATTGAACAGGCGGTCGAACTCGCCGTGGAGGCCATGGGCGCCCCTGACTGCAATCTTTTTGGAAAGGGAGCCAGAGGCAGCTCTTGTGGTTACTACAAGGATGGCTACGCACAAGAGAGAGATACCAGCGGTCGCATAAGGTCCAAGATAGGGATTTTCCGGGGGGTAATAGGTGGTGTAGATGAGAAGGACTATGATGAGATAAATGAAGTTGCCATACATATGTCCCTACCGAGAAGAAGCCCCCAAGTTACGGGACATATCATATATTACTCTTTCCAGGATCCCATGCAGATTGGTCTTTGGTTCAAAGCCTATGCAGCCCTTGATTTTTTGAATGTCTGGCACCCTTCTTTGCATATCCTCAAAATCTTTGCCAAAAGCGACCTCGTACGGGATGAACTCAATTCTTGAGTCGCTACCGGTCATGCCAATGATTTTCTTGGCAAGGCTCTCGATATTGATCTCTTCTGTTCCTCCCACGTTGAACACCTTGCCCGTCGCTTCAAGGCTCGCCATAAGACCCATTAGGGCCTCTATCACATCCTTGACATACGTAAATGTGCGGGTCTGTTTTCCGTTTCCGTGAACAGTAAGGGGTTGGTTCCTGAGGGCTTGGCCCACAAACCTTGGAATTACCATTCCGTAGGCGCCTGTTTGTCTTGGCCCCACTGTGTTGAAAAGGCGGGTTATTACTACCTCCAAGCCGTTCGTTCGATGGTAGGCCAATGCCATAAACTCGTCCATGAGCTTTGTGGCGGCGTAGCTCCATCGGAATTTGCTGGAGGGTCCATAGATTATATTGTCTGTTTCTACCAGCGGTGCGTGGAGATGTTTTCCGTAGACCTCTGATGATGAGGTGATCAAAACCCTTTTCTTAAACTTGTTGCAAAGCTCTAATACCTTTTCCGTCCCTTGTATATTGGTCCTGATCGACTCAAATGGATGTTCAAGGATATAAAGTACCCCCACCGCGGCTGCCAGATGATAGACCTGATCGCAGATACCGACCAGCTCCAGCATCTTATCATGATTCAGGATTGAATCATGGCTGAAAAAGAAACGAGCCTTGTAATCCTCATTTTCTTGGAACTCATCGATGTTTTTCAAGGAGCCTGTTGAAAGGTCATCGATAACATAGACCTCGTCTCCCTTTTCAAGATGGGCCTCTGCCAGATGCGACCCAATAAAGCCCGCACCTCCTGTAATGAGGATTCTCATCAAGTACTTCCTTAAACCCCAACGCCACCCATAGCGGCTGGAAAAGTTTGAAAATCAGAGGATTTGCTGCCGTCATGTTCCATCGACAGGCCCGACAGTGTGGTGAGGCTTTGCCAAATGCTGTGGGGATGGATTGAGCAAGAGCTGAATCCATGGTCGGGACGACTGGATTTGAACCAGCGACCCCAGCGTCCCGAACGCTGTGCTCTACCAGGCTGAGCCACGTCCCGACTTTCTGTTTCTTTAAGCCACTCTCTTGAGGTTGTCAACACTAAAGCATTGATCCACTATCGCTCCCTTTTGAGTTCGCTTTCAAATTCCAAGGCCTTTTGCATAATTGATTCCAATTCCTTGTGCCATGTTTCATATATTAAAGGAGAAATGTATTCACATTCTTGACATTTGCCTATCATAGTTCCATCGAGGTCTTCTAAGAAAGTCATCCAAGAATGATCTCTTTGTTTCTTCGTGTTTTCAACGAATTCACTTATTGCCCTTAACACTTTTTCGCTTGGCTCATCTCTTAACCTAAAAAGGCCTATCTTCAAGTCGTTATCCTGTTCAAGATTTGCTTTTTTATTATATTCATAGCAATTCTTACAATTTTTCCGAATGATCTCCATCAGTTCATTTCCTCCTGAGCAGTTTCTCAAAAAGTCCGGGTAATCCTCCCGACAGCCCCCATTAGGTCGCCGGAGAGGCTTCCTAGCGTAACTTCAAGCGTACCCGTACTTTTTGAGAAGAGTACCCTCCTGAAAAGATCAGATTCTGATTTGAGGTACTGAAGCTCCCCGCAGCAATCTGCGGGGGATGCGTTTGCTTTTGCAGTTCAACCACCACCGAATATCGTCTTTCTGGAAGACAGATCATTTTCAGAGCTTGCTTGACCAAGTGCCATTTTACTGAACAGTTGGGCAAATGAGAAGTCACGTTTACCCGGTTCTTTGTAGATGCTTCAAGATGCTATCTATTCGTTCTCGATCCGCACTAATCCAATAGAGCCATTTGCTGTCTCTGAAAACATAATGAACCTGCCCCATGCCATCAAATGCAATAACTCTGACACCATTTGTATTTAGAGTGCGATAATCACTGAAGGGTAACCTTCTATTGTTTTTCATCTTGTGAAACATAAGCGTAATTTGTTGTTTTGCAAGTTCTTGAGAGGAGGCTCCGGATACCCATACAGTGGCCTTGTCATGAGTACCTTGATAGTTGGCTACAAAGCCCCTCACGACGTTGATAGGCATCCCGTGAAGTTTATTGATGGCCTTGATGGCATCTGCCCCTGCAACCGAATTGACCAGTTCAAGGCCCTCAATATGAGGGTCAAACGGTAGACCGGCCGTGGAGTCATTGCAGCCCGGAAACAACAAGGCGAGAAGGATCCAAATCCTGTAAATCGACGTCTTAGTGTTTCTGCAACTTATTGAGAGCATAGGTCCTTCAATTGCAATTGCCTTGTGCGCTAAGGGTTAAACAGTTGCGTCCGGCTGCGGCGGAGCAAACAGGCAAATCTGATAACAACCTGTTATAGTTCAAAGATGGCTGTTACAGGAAAGTGGTCTGAAGGGTATATCCCGTCTACCGGCTCTTGCAGGACCTCACAGTTTTTAAGGCTAAGAGGCCCCCTGTAGAGTACCCAGTCAATGTAACTGCCGGCAGGCTTTCCGGTGAACCGATGGAATGTGCTGGGATAGGGCATCTTAAAGGTCTCGACAAAATCAAGGCCGTTTTCCCCATCGACCTCTTTTCCCGTGAGCCACTTATAGCAAGGACTTTCGGGTGTAGCGTTGAAATCGCCCACGAGAATGGTTGCAATCTCATCATATAACGCAAGTTGTTTTTTGATTACCCGTGCGGCTCCCATCTGGGCGGGGATTTCAAAATCAAAGTGGGTGTCAATACAAATCAACGGTTTACTGTCAATCTGGAAAAGCCCGAGGGTAGCCTGTCTGGGGAAGTGGCTTCCAAAAGACCGACTCGGGGTATGCGGTGTTTGACTTAAGAAAAAGTGGACATCATCCTTGCAAACGATCGTTTTTCGAAAAAACAGGATATTGTCCTGCCAGAATTTAGGAGAGGGATGCCGTCTCCCTACATAGCCATACTCAGGCAGGTTCTCGGCCAGGAAATCGATCTGGAAGTGATTGGCTTCCTGGGTGGCGATAAAATCAGGGTTTTGCTTCTTGAAAATCTTCACCACGCTTTCCTTGCGATAGGCCCATGCGTTGGGCCCGTCGTCAGCAAGACCAAACCGCAGATTAAGGGACAGCACTGATAGCCTCTTCATGGTTTGCTCCAGGACTATGCGTTTATTGGTCGTCTAATGCGCATAAAGCAAAGGGAGATGTTTTCTTATGTCCGAATTCGTGGCACTAAAGTTCTCGAAGGTTAGGTCCTTGAAAGAGAGGCCCTCTTCACGTCGAACGATTTCAAAGATTTCCAGATAGTTCGCCAGAATCCTTTTTTCCCACTTCAGGCCGAGCCGATCTGCAACATCACGGATGTGAGGTTTTTGTCCCTCAATTTCCAAGAATACGCCATAGGGCATTGTGTCGATAAGGAGCTTCGTGTTATTAACTACAATGGTTTCACGCCATTTCTCATAGGCCTGGTCCGCGTGAAAATCCAGACCCTCCAAGATAGATTGGCAGGTGTGGAAATCACTCACTTCTACCTCCAACTCTCGGTGCACCTTGAATTGAGTATCAGGGCGGGAGAGACTCGACTTGAAGGTCAGGCGGATTCGATCGTCTTTTCGGAGCCTCAAGAGGATGGCCTGTTTTTTGAGACTATTTGATGCATCTTCAAACGTGATGTTGGTTTCAAATACCCGGCCACAGTTGGTGGCGCCCATGGTGAGTATGCGGTCTCGCATAGTCTTGACGTCGGGCAGATGGAACTTCACCTCAATTTCCAGGGGGCCGGGCAATGTTTCGGGATTCTTCAACATATTGAACCGCAAAAGCGAGTGAATCAAAAACCGGAATCTTCAAATCATAGACCACTTTTTGACATGCTGTTCAGGATTTTTCCAACGTATTGGAAATAGGGTGGAATGTCAAACAGGATAGTGGTATAGTATTTCGGAGTTCGGAGTTCGGTGTTAAGCCCCACATCACTTTAGCATAATTTCACATGGTTATCAGGACCATTCATCCCGCAAATTTGCAANNTATTTTTCTGAAAAGCTATATGTTCAGAAAACCGCAAAATCAAGCGAGTCCAACAATGGCAGATCAGGTCAGGATCGCCAAAGCCTGTTCGGTTGCATTTTTTTCTTGACAGGGATTTGCGGAAGCAATAACGTTGAATATTTTATAATAGAACAGGAAGGATGTTGAGACGTTGGATCATGAAAACTTACACTGCTAAACCAAAAGAAGTAGAGAGAAAGTGGTACGTTGTGGATGCCGACGGGTGCATCCTTGGTAGACTGGCCAGTCTTGTTGCTTTTCGTCTCCGGGGAAAGCATAAACCCATCTATACACCGCACGTTGACACCGGCGACCACATTATTGTGATAAATGCGGATAAAGTCGCTCTGACTGGGAAGAAGTGGCGTGAAAAGTTTTACTATCGCCATAGCGGTTACATGGGGGGGCTAAAATCCATGACCGCTAGAGACATCTTACAGAAGCGACCTGAAGACTTGTTGATCTTTGCGGTTAGGGGGATGCTTCCCAANNCAGCGACCTGAAAGACTGCAACCTTAGAACCGGGAGTGTCTCATGGCAGAATCTTATTACGGTACTGGAAAGCGGAAGACCTCTGTAGCCAGGACCTGGCTCAAGCCTGGAAAAGGTATCATTACAATCAACAATCGAACTATCGATGACTATTTTGGCAGGGAGACTGCCAAGATGGTCGTAGAACAGCCCCTGGTGCTGACAGATACGTATGATAGCTTTGACGTGAAAGCCAATGTTTCCGGTGGTGGTGTTTCCGGGCAGGCGGCTGCCGTTCGGCATGGTATTACCAAGGCTCTGCTTCAGTTTAATCCGGAGTTCAGACCGATGCTAAAGAAGGCAGGCCTTATTACGCGTGATGCCAGGGTCAAAGAGAGGAAAAAGTACGGGCAAAAAGGTGCTCGAGCTCATTTCCAGTATTCTAAACGGTAAGTGTCGACTCATTTTATGAGGTCCGCCGCTTGAAGCGCAAAAGCTAGTGCATTCCCTGTGGCTTGCCCTACGGGGCGTAGGCCGTATAAGCGCTAAGTTGTTATATCCTTGAGAGTCCATAGTTCGTAACTTCTCAATAAGTTGGGGTAGATTACACTTTGCGACTATTCACTGGATTCCTGCTTTCGCAGGAATGACAGAACTTTAGACTGTCCAGTTATATAGTTTTTGTTGGCATCCTTCATGAGTCAGTTTACACTTTTTCCTGGCATTTTGGTTGCATTGAGGTTTCAGGTGTCAGTGTTCAGGTGTCAGGAAAGAGAAACGTAAAACCTGACACCCGACACCTGCCCGACACCTGAAACCTGGTTTCTGAAACCTGAACACTGAAACCCGGCCTTCATTTCGAAAAAAGTGCAAAACTACTTTTGCTCGATTTTGAAAGATGCCTTTTTGTTCAATGTTTTCATGCTTTTGTGCTAAGGGCTGAGAAAAATTGTGCTTGTGCTCAGTGTAGCGGTGCTCGTAATTGTAATCGAACAGGAAGAATAAGATGTTTGATCATGAACGGCTGAAGATGACCAAACGTCCTGATGGAGTACGAGAAGATTGAAGCTCCCCGCAGCTTGCTGCGGGGAGCTTTTAAAAGGAAATTCTGATTTCTTGGAAAGAGGGGGTGAATAGACTATGTCCGAAAAGGAAGAGGCCATTCAGGTAAAGGGTAAGGTGATCCAGAACATGTCTCATGGCAACTATAAGGTGGAGTTGGAAAACAAGCATGAGGTACTGGCCCATCCGTGTGGAAAGATGCGGAAGTACTCAATTAAAATCCTGCCGGGAGACGTCGTAACTGTTGAGCTCTCGCCGTATGACTTGTCTCGGGGGAGAATCACATATCGATATAGGTGAAGGACTCGAGGGTTAGCTTTTTGTCATGATCTTGCGTGCGTGTCTTGCTACCATCCTCAAATCTTTTTTCTGTCCACACTCGGGCCCCGCTGTGCCCCCCACTGTTATTTCTTATCCATCCTGAATTTGCAGACACATAAACAAAGAGCTGTGAAATCAAGCTTTTTGAGGAGTTACACTTTTCCTGGAGGGAACATGGTTAATGTGGCAGTTATTGGTGGAACCGGCTATGCAGGTGCCGAGCTGGTAAGAATTCTGTCGGGCCATCCCCATGTAGAACTGACGATGATTGCCTCTCGCCAGTATGCAGGACGCCCCTTTTCCGATAGCTATCCTGCCATGGTCGGGATAGTGAATCTGACATGCCAGGCCTTCTCAGAAGATGCTGTATCCGAGGCTGCTGACGTCATATTCACAGCACTTCCGCACAAGGCGTCCATGGGTGTGGTGCCCGGACTCATTGATCGAGGGAAAAAGGTCATTGACCTGAGCGCGGATTTCAGGTTCAAGGATCCGGGGCTATATGAAGCCTGGTATGAGCCCCATCAGGCAAAGGATTTGCTCAAGACAGCGATTTACGGGCTACCCGAGATCTATGTTGACGATATTCAAAGGGCCCATCTGGTCGGGAACCCGGGTTGTTATCCCACAAGCGTTCTTCTCCCCCTATTACCATTCATTGACGCACCGTTTATCGATTGTGACAGCATTGTTGCAGATTCCAAGTCAGGGGTAAGTGGCGCTGGGCGTTCGGTCAGCCCTGCTACACATTTTTGTGAGGTGAATGAAGGCTTTATGGCGTACAAAGTTGCGGAACACCGCCATAATCCTGAGATGGACGAGGTCCTGAGCCTCTTCTCAGGGCGCACTATCCACATTACTTTTACGCCGCACCTGGTGCCCATGACAAGAGGAATGCTAACCACGATCTATGTTGGGTTAAAGGAGGATGTCTCGACACAGGACGTGGCTTCCCGTCTTAATTCCTTTTATGTGGACAAGCCGTTTGTCCGGATCTGTCCAAAGGGCAGACTCCCGAACACCATATACGTGAGAGGCACCAACTACTGCGACATAGGATTTCATGTGGCCGAGAGGACTAAACGCCTAGTTCTGGTCTCAGCGATCGACAACCTGGTCAAAGGCGCCTCTGGGCAGGCTGTCCAGAATATGAATATCATGCTGCGGCTTTCCGAGACAGCAGGCCTGGATCAAGTGCCCTTTCCTCTTTAGGGCAGATCCCGTTAAGTCGTTGAGTAGTTGAAATATTGAGTTCGTAGTCGGTAGTTCGCAGCAACCGACACCCGTTTTTGGTTTCAGGTGTCAGGTTTTTGGCTTTCATGAAGAATGCCCGGAATTTCAAGCTTACTATCGAATACGATGGCACAGCCTACCATGGCTGGCAGCGCCAGAATGATGCCCCCACAGTTCAGGGGACCATCGAGGCCGCATTGAAGACCATGACCGGACGTCCGGTCACAATCATCGGGTCTGGGCGTACCGATGCCGGTGTGCACGCCCTGAATCAGGTCGCCAACTTTTTCGTCGACACAAAACTCACGTCTGACATCTTCACTATTGGCCTGAATAGCCTCCTTCCAGGAGACATAGTGATCAAGGATTGTGCATCGGTTGATGAGACGTTTCATGCTCGATACGATGCTTGGAGCAAGGTCTACGATTACCGTATCTTGAATCGGTCCATTCCGGCTGCCCTCTTTAGGCAGTACGCGTGGCACATCAGAAAAGACCTCGACCTTGAGGGGATCAGGACATCTGTTCTTTGCCTGAATGGCCGGCACGACTTTTCAGCCTTTGAGGGAGCCGGCAGCCCACGATTACATTCTCTTAGGACGGTAATAGATGCAAGCCTGACTGGAAAGGACATGCACGGTTACGTGGCTTTCAGTATTGAGGCCGATGGGTTCCTGCGGCACATGGTGCGAAACATTGTGGGAACCCTTGTTGATGTGGGACTGGGGAAGATTACGCCAGAGGTCTTTGAGGATATCCTGAAATCAAAAGACCGCAAACAGGCCGGCATAACAGCGCCCGCTCACGGGTTGTTTTTGAGGGAAGTGAAGTACGTACCCTGCCACACTTCAGACCGCTGACTTTTCTGTTAGGACCTTCCGAATAACAATATTGTCATAGGAAGACATGATATCCCTTCGGCTGATAACTCCCATGAGCTGTTTTGGATTGTCTTTGTTTACCACAGGGAGGAAGGAAAAATCTCCCTGGATAATCCTGGTCAGGGCCAGAAACAGACTATCATCTTCCGTCACGGTCACCAAATCATGCGTGGCAATGTCCGAAGCGGTTAGCATTTCCTGGGAATACACATCAAAGGTCTTCCGGCAGTCGGATAGGGAAAGCACACCGATCAACTGGCCTATGGCATCAACCACAGGAAAGCTATTGAACTTGCTGTGATAGACGAATTCCGTGAGTTGTCTGAGTGGCATGTCTGACCGGATCATCTCTATTTCTCGCCTCATGGCCCCACGTACGGGTATGTTTTTCAGTTGGCTGATTTCACGATCTGATTCAACTTCCACTCTGTGGCGACTTGATTTGATCTCTTGGACCCTCTGATTATAATGCTGGATGACCTCCTTACGATCCAGCATGCCTATCAAAATTGTATGGTCTTCTTCCTTGACAACAGGAAGCCTGTGAAGGTTGCGAACAGTGAATTTTTTGAGTACTTCATTCAGATCTTCAGAGGGGGTTGTGACGATGATATCCGGATTGGAGATATCTTTCATGACCACAAGATCCCCGATTCCCGGATCAAAGAGGATGCCTCGAATATCGTTAATGGAGAAAATGCCTGTGAGCTTTTTTTCTTTGTTTACGACCGGGAAATAGTGCTGATCAGTCGAAGAAAACATCTTTCTGAATGCCGAAAACGGCATGTTTTCAGGGACTAATTTGACTTTTCTCACTTGAGGCATAAGCTCTTTCACCCGAATTGTGCCAAGCACATCGACAAAAAAGTCTCCGCGGTGTGCATTAGAGTCCATGCTGGTTTGCACCTGCTTGACATAGATTGTCCATTTTCGTGAAAGCAGGAAAGCAAGGGAGCAAACCAGCAAACTGGGCAGCAGCAGATGATATGAATTCGTCATCTCGCTAACAAAGATAATGGTTGAGATTGGTGTATTGGAAACAGCCGCAAAGAACCCTGCCATGCCAACTACGACAAAGGCGCCCGGCTGGGTCACAATCCCAGGCATAATGTCATGGAAGATCCTGCCTACTGCCCCGCCCAAGGCCCCACCAATCACAATAGACGGGCCAAATACGCCGCCGCTGCCCCCGGAACCTATGGAAAAAGAGGTGGTGAATATTTTTCCTATGGCAAGGCTGAGGAGAAGAAGCGTGGGAAGCTCATTATCCAGGGCCATTTGGGCAAAGCCATAACCAAAGGACAAGGTTTCAGGAAGAAAAAAACCGATGGCCCCTGTACAGAGACCTCCAATGGCAGGCTTGATATGATTTGGGATCTTTACATTCCTGGCGATGTGTTGCACGCCATAAAACGACTTGATATACAGTATCCCCCCACCAACCAAGACGAATGAAAGCACAATGTATGGCCCCAGCTCCAAGGGATTCTGAAAGACAAAATCTTGAGAGTCAAAGAGCGAACCATATCCAAAGACCAGGCAGAAGAGACAGTACGCAACGACCGAGGAGATGCCGGCAGGGATGATCACGTCTGACTCAAATTCCGGGTCACGGTAAAGTACCTCGGCCGCAAAGAGTGCGCCGGCAAGAGGCGCCCGAAAGATGCTTCCTACGCCTGCTCCTATGCCTGCAGCGAGCATGATGCGACGCTCCCGATCTGTGAGTTTCAACTTTGTCGCAAGGAAGGACCCAAAACCGGCCCCGATTTGGGCGATGGGGCCCTCGCGACCCCCTGAGCCCCCTGTGGTTATGGTGATCGCAGATGCGATGGTCTTGATAAAAGGTATTCTTCCTCGGATAAACCCGCCCTTATTGTGGTAGGCATCGATGGCGGCATCCGTGCCATGGCCCTCTGCCTCGGGCGCAAAGGTATATACAAGCCAACCGCTTATAATGCCTCCGATGGCTGGGAGAAAGAATAGTATCCAACGATTAAAGGGTGTATCCGTTGGCTGGAAAAGATGGGGCTCTCCGGCAGGGGCAGGTGGCCGGTAGCCTGCCATTTGATCCATGAAGATATGTGAGCCTACCTGGCACAGATACTGAAATGCTATAGCGCCCAGACCGGCAATGACCCCTATCAAAACATAGTAAGACATCCATTTCCCTGCCCTGGCAAAACCCGAGTTTCTGATTTTAAGCATGGACCAGTTGGGCCGCCTTTTCTTTTCTGAGGAAATTGCCTTTTGTTTCATTCTTTGGTATTGGATATTTCGTTATTCGAGTAAAATCAACTTATAGTAACGCTTGTACATCTGGGTCAAGGGAAAAGGTTTAAACAAGGAGACTGAGGAGGGAATAATGCTTTTGTCCGAACGAATCAAGCGAATCAAGCCATCGCCTACACTGGCCATGAATGCAAAGGCCTTGTCGATGAGAGCAGCGGGCATTGATGTGATCAGCTTCGGGGTGGGAGAGCCCGATTTTGAAACCCCCGGGCATATTAGGGATGAGGCCGTGCAGGCTATAGAGGATGGGTTTACACGATATACTGCCGTTGGTGGTATTCCTGAGCTTAAAGACGCTATCACAGAGAAATTCCGGCGTGACAACAACCTCAGTTACGAACGTGACCAGATATTGGTTTCCTGCGGAGGAAAACATGTCCTCTACAATATAGCTCAGGCCTTGTTAAACCCGGGCGATGAGGTGATAATCGCTGCCCCGTACTGGGTATCCTATCCACCGATTGTGATTCTCGCCGGTGCTGATCCTGTGATCGTTGGAACACGGGAAGCAGATGATTTTAAGTTGTCGCCGGAGTCTCTGGAGGCTGCTATTACACCTCGAACAAAACTGTTGATTCTCAACAGCCCTTCCAACCCGACAGGTTCGGTCTACACCGAATCGGAGCTGGATGCCTTGGCCGAGGTGATCTTGAAGCATAATATTTGTGTCGTTTCAGATGAGATCTATGAAAAACTGATTTTTGACGGTAGGCTCTTTTGTGGCATTGCCCAGGTGAGTGAGGAGCTGAAATCCAAGACCATTGTTGTCAATGGGGTATCCAAGACCTATGCCATGACAGGCTGGCGTATCGGATATGCTGCCGGGGCGCGTGAAATCATTGCAGGCATGACCAAGATACAGAGCCAGAGTACCTCCAATCCCAATTCCATAGCGCAGAAGGCTGCGGTTGTGGCCCTGAACGGGCCGCAAGATCCTGTCCAGGCCATGGTCCGGGTCTTTGACGAGCGGCGAAAATACCTGTTGCAGCGATTGAATGCTATCCCAGGGGTCCGTTGCAATATGCCTGGCGGGGCCTTCTATGCTTTTCCCAATCTTAGCTATTATTTCAATGCCGGGACAAAAGCAACGACCACAAAGGGCTCCTCTGATCTTTGTGAGTACCTTTTGACCGAAGCGCGGGTGGCTCTTGTACCAGGGATAGCCTTTGGTGATGACGATTTTATGAGGTTTTCCTATGCAACAGGCCTTGAGACCATAAGGGAGGGGCTTGATAGGATAGAGGAGGCTCTTGGCAAACTGGTTTAGTTATTGGTTGTTTGGTAACCGTTCACAGGTTCAGGGTTCAACGTTCAGGGTTAGAGAAAAGACTGAAATTGGATACCCGAAAGCCTCGTAAAAAATGCGGGTTTTGCCATAACATTGCCAAGCGCCATGTTCCAAATTTGTGGGGATGTGGAAGGGGTCGGTTTTCTCCTGCAAAACGTTTATACCTCGAAAGGCAGCAAATGACACTTTTTCGCCGGCCATGAACATCAATAGCC
>LGVF01062117.1_pt2 | contig 12731 bp, 11 predicted proteins | sample 469901 | NCBI WGS metagenome assembly LGVF01 (sample SAMN03893561, study PRJNA290197) | marine sediment metagenome | material: sediment; isolation source: combined push core samples #3730, #5133, and #5579 collected at Hydrate Ridge | place: Pacific Ocean: Hydrate Ridge | reverse complement strand
AAACCTAAATTATTGGAGGGTGTCAGTTTTGAAAATAATAAATGTAGTAGGGGCACGTCCCAATTTTATGAAAATTGCGCCGATCATCGAAGCAATGAATCGTTATCCAGATCAAATGCATCATATTCTTGTCCACACTGGTCAGCACTACGACCAAAAGATGAGCAAAGTCTTTTTCGAAGAGCTGGGCATGCCAATGCCGGATATAGATTTGGGGATTGGGTCCGGGTCGCATGCTGAACAAACAGCCCGCATCATGGTTGAGTTCGAAAAGGTATGTGTGAAGGAACGTCCTGATATGGTCATCGTTGTTGGGGATGTAAATTCCACCATGGCCTGTACCATCACTGCAAAAAAGCTGGGTATCAAGGTTGCCCATGTTGAAGCAGGGTTGCGTTCCAGGGATATGAATATGCCCGAAGAAATTAATAGGCTATGCACCGACGTATTATGCGACACCTTGTTTATTACTGATCGGATTGCGGGCCAAAACCTTAAAGCCGAAGGTGTTTCCGATGAAAAGATATTTTTCGTCGGCAATGTCATGATTGACACACTGCTTAAACACAAAGAGATGGCAAGGAAGCTTACTCTTCGTGAGGATTTGGGACTCGAGCCTGGTAGTTATGCAACCCTGACTCTTCACCGGCCATCAAACGTTGACGATAGGGCAATACTGACAGAGATATTGGATGCTTTGTCGGAAATTTCAAAAGAAACACCTATTATATTCCCGATCCATCCGCGGACCCGCAAAATGGCAGACCAGTTTGGGCTGAACCATTATTTCACCGAAGGCAGGAAGGTTGAGGGTATTTGGCTTACGGAACCTTTGGGGTATTTGGAGTTTCTGCACCTGAACATGAACGCAAAAATGGTTTTGACAGATAGTGGAGGTTTGCAGGAGGAAACGACTGTCCTGGGAGTGCCCTGCATCACTTTGCGTCATAACACAGAGCGTCCAATAACTTGCGAAGAGGGGACCAATGTCGTAGTTGGGAATCGCCGCACAAAAATTCTAGGTGCGGCTCAGCAGGTGCTGAATGGACAGTTTTCTAGCGGTAGAATCCCTGAGAAATGGGATGGAAAAGCGGCGGAAAGGATTGTGGAAACCATCTTAGGCATGGGGATGTAAGCTAGCTGAATGCTAACGGTTTTTACAGGAGCGATATGGCTGGAAATCTGAGTGTTTTAACACAAACAGTGCTCCGTTTAGGACTGAAGAATGCAGCAGTCGTGACTCTGTACAGGTTGGCTATTCGTTCAGGTTTAGCCGAAAAAATGCTCCCGAAGGGAGAGAGTTATGAAGAAGCTGTTTTCCCTGCAGATTCCCTTTGTCCGGTTAATGTCCCTGGCTCTGCCAAAGGCAATATTGGCGTCGAGGCGGCCGAAGAACTCCTGGAAGGAAAGGTCAGATATTTTTCACATCGATCTTTCGAGGTAGGGTCGCCCCCTGCCTGGTTTATAAATCCACTAAATGGCAAAGTCTACGATGGGCATTGGCAACATTGGTCGAAACTTGGGGATTTCAACCAAGATGTTGGAGATATCAAGGTCTGCTGGGAACTTTCTCGCTTTGATTGGGCACTCGTTCTAGCCAGAGCTTATTGTAAGAACGAGGATGTACGCTTTCTGATCACTTTAAACACCTGGATCTCGGACTGGATAAAGCATAATCCCGACAACACGGGGCCCAATTGGAAGTGTGGGCAGGAGAGCAGTATCAGATTGCTTCAGGTGCTGCTGGCTTCATTTCTGCTCGGCCATGCCAAAAATCCGAATAGTGCTCTTGTCCGGTTTGTAGAGGAACACTGCAGTCGTATTGAGCCCACCATACGGTATGCCATAGCTCAGAATAACAATCATGGAACAAGTGAAGCCGCCGCGCTTTTTGTAGGTGGGGCATGGCTTGAAAAATTTGGGAAACAATCAAAGATCAGAAAGCAAGGCGGCCTGTGGAAAAGGAAGGGCCGAAAGTGGTTGGAAAACCGGGTAAATACCCTGGTTGAGGCAGACGGTAGTTTTTCTCAGTATTCGGCAAATTACCATCGGCTCCTTGTTGACACCTTGAATATCGTTGAATTCTGGCGCCGCAAGCTCGACTTGCAGGCGTTCTCCCCAAACTATCTTGAGCGTTGTCGGGCCGCAGTATGTTGGCTTTACCAGATGGTCGACGAGAGCGGTGATGTACCCAACCTTGGTTCCAATGATGGCGCGCGTATCTTCGTTCTTTCGGATACAGACTACTGCGATTTTCGACCAACCGTGCAACTCGGCACGAGCTTGTTTATGGGGGCCCGTGTTTATCCAGCCGGGCCTTGGGATGAACCCCTCGGATGGTTGCAGTTGGACGAAGGCAGGCTTCCAAATCAGAAGATGATCCAAGAGACTACAGACTTTCCCGATGGAGGCTATGTTGTGTTCAGGGGCGAGGACACGACATGGGGAGTTCTACGATACCCAAACTTTCGATTTCGGCCCGGGCATGCCGATGCCTTTCATTTCGACCTGTGGCACCGGGGAGTTAACCTGTTACGGGATTCAGGATCTTTTTCATACAATGCAAAAGAACCCTGGCAGAGTTATTTCTCGTCTACCAAAGCCCACAATACAGTGGAGTTTGATGGGCGCGATCAAATGCCGCGGTTGAGCCGTTTCTTACGCGGTTGCTGGTTGCAAATGGATCAACCGGCAGAACTCTGTCTTGCGAACGGGAAGATATCCTGGTCAGGTTCTTATCTCGATTATCGGGGGGCTAGGCACAAACGGACTATCACCAACAAGGGCAGATTATGGACTGTCGTCGATGAAATAAGCGGGATCAAGTCCTCGGCCAACCTTCGCTGGCGCCTGGTTCCTGGAAATTGGCAGATTGCAGGTTTGAAATGCATTGGAGAGCTAGCAGAGATACAAGTATCAAGCAACGTTCCAATTAAAAGGTTTGAATTGCAGCAAGGGTGGGAATCGAGATTCTATTTGCATAAAACAAGATTGCCAGTTCTGGAAATTGAGATTGGTGCAGCTGGAGCCATCTTAACCTCTGAAATTTTAATCAAATCTTGAGGTGACAATGGAAATTTTATACTTTCATCAATATTTTTCGACTCCCGAAGGAGCAGGTGGGCTCAGATCCTATGAAATGGCGAAAGCCCTGATTCAACGAGGCCACAAGGTTACCATGGTTTGTTCGGCCACATCTCTGGGCAAAACGGGACTTACAGGTGAATTCAAAAAGGGAAGACGCGCCGGATATGTCGATGGAATCAAAGTGATTGAGCTGGAATTACCCTATTCAAACTACGACAGTATTTATAAAAGAAGTATTACCTTTTTAAGATTTTCTCTGCGAAGTCTCAAGATTGCCCTTACGGAAAAATACGACCTAATCTTTACCACATCGACCCCATTGACGGTCGGCCTTCCCGGTATTGCCGCGGCCTTTTTTAGGCGAAAACCGTTTGTTTTTGAAGTAAGAGACCTGTGGCCGGAACTTCCTCGCGAAATGGGGGTCATCAAAGATCCCTTTGTGCTAAAGGCCATGGATATCCTGGAATGGCTTTCTTATCATTCCGCCAGAAAATGCATAGGTTTGTCTCCAGGGATTGTGGAAGGAATAAAACGGCGCGGTATCGATGCCGCAAATGTGGAAATGATCCCCAATGGTTGCGACCTCGATATTTTCACCCCTTATGATACAGAGGAATACCTGCCTGACAATATATCGGAAAACGATTTCGTGGCCATTTTCTCAGGAGCCCATGGTCTTGCCAATGGCCTGACTGCCGTTTTAGATGCGGCGGCGATATTACTGAAACGCCAGCGGACGGATATCAAGATTATTTTCATCGGGGATGGGAAACTTAAGCCGGCGCTGAAACAGCGAGCTGAAGAAGAAGGTTTGACCAATTGTCTTTTTATGGACCCTGTACCCAAGAGACAGTTGGCCGCTTTACAGAGGGGCGCACATGTCGGTTTGATGGCCTTGGCCAATGTCCCTGCATTCTACTATGGCACCTCGCCTAATAAGTTTTTTGATTATATCGCCTCCGGGTTGCCCGTGTTGAATAACTATCCGGGATGGCTTGCCGGTATGATTGACGAGCACAAATGCGGGCTTGCCGTGCCGCCCTCAGATTCGCAAGCTTTTGCGGATGCCCTTGAATACATGGCTAAACATCGGGAAGAATTGGGCGAGATGGGTAAAAATTCCCGTAGGTTGGCTGAGCAGGAGTTTAGCCGCAGCATCCTTGCGGATAGATTTGTTAAATGGCTTGAAGGCGCTACCGTTAAATAAGCCAGGATTCCCACGGTTTTTCTGGTGTATGTCCTTGCTGCAATATTGAGGAGAATATGAGAGCCGAATTTATTCAGCCAGATGACCCAAGATGGAAGGAATTCTTGTCCAAAGTAACCCACGATTTCTACCATCTTTCGGAATACACTTCTTTTGCTGCCCGACATGAGGGTGGCCAGGCTGTTGCCTTTTTGGCAGAAGAAGAGGGTGCCGGTTTGTTGGTGCCCTTGCTGATTCGGCCTCTCCCGGAAAATCTCGATGCCAAAATTGATGGCTGTGATGCCCTTTCTCCCTATGGTTATCCTGCACCCATCCTTTATGGCTCCCCGGATGAGTTCACCACCGGTCGCCTGATGCAACAGTTTGTCGATCTGGGAAAGGAACGGGGCCTGGTTTCTGTCTTTGTTCGAATGCATCCATTGCTACCTTTCCCCCAAGAGCCATTAAGGCAATTAGGTTTGTTGGTGCAACACGGTCAGACCGTTCATTGCGACTTGACCTTGTCTGCTGAGGAGATGTTGAAGCAGACCTGCCAGAACCACAGACGAAACATTAGAAAATTAAGGAAAAATGGTTTTACAACGGTAAGGAATGATTGGTCATTCTGGCATCAATTTATGGAGGTTTACCGCGCCACGATGCGGCGGGTTGGGGCCAAAGAGTTTTACCTGTTTTCTGATAATTATTTTGAAGATCTCAAGGGAGTCCTCGAAGATAAACTCGATTTATGGACGGTTCTGTCACCTGATGGCGAGTTTGCTGCTGGAGGCGTGTTTACGGTGACAAACGGTATTGTCGAGTATCATCTGGGTGGAACTGCGGAAAAGTATCTTTCTACTGCCCCTAGCAAGTTGATGTTTTCTGATGTGCGAAATTGGGGAAAGGAAGCAGGCAACCGTGTTTTTCACTTGGGAGGCGGTCTGGGTGGAAAAACCGATTCGCTATTTCAATTCAAGGCCGGTTTTTCCCAGGATTATGCAGATTTCTTTACCTTTCGCATGGTTCTTGATCAACCAAAGTATGACCGGCTGGAAAAAAAGTGGCGCTTATTATCTGGTGAGTTAAAACAAGATCTGGATAGTTTTCCCATATACCGTAAGGCCTTGTGATTGGCTTAGCCGATGCCACCAGTTTGTTGGCTCCAGCCGATGCGAAGGCGAGTTCTGATCAGGGTCCAAATCTCAGTTGGGCTCTATTTATCGCCCCTTGCGGGGGCACAGATGCTACCGCAGCTTACTCACTTAAACCATCCGTGCAATGCTTCACTTACCCCTTGAATCCTGGACATTGATTACTCAGAACTTTTGAGCACCTTTTTGAACTCCTGGGTTAACAGCGGCAGGATAACGAACAGGTCGCCAACCAGTCCGTAGTTGGCCACCTTAAATATCGGAGCATCTTTGTCCTTGTTGATGGCAATGATCAAATCCGATGAGGACATGCCGGCCAGGTGCTGAATCTGACCGCTGATTCCGCAGGCAAAGTATATTTTTGGGCAGACGGTTTTGCCGGTCTGTCCCACTTGATGTGAGTAGGGGATCCAACCAGCGTCCACGGCCGCACGGGACGACCCCACGCCTGCTCCCAGCACTTCAGCAAGGTCTCGAATCAATCTGAAATTTTTAGGCTCCTGCAGGCCACGTCCGCCGGAGACAATAATGTTGGCTTCGGCGATATTCATGGTGGTTTCCTGTTCGGGCTCGAAGCGCAAACGCCGTGTGCGTGAGTGTAGTAGCGCGTCCGCGATCTGCTCCACCACGACTTCACCGTTACGCCCCTCTACAACCACAGCCTCTTTCATGACCTTGTGGCGTACTGTAGCCATCTGCGGCCGATTATCCGAGCTGATTATGGATGCCATGATATTGCCGCCAAAGGTGGGCCGAGTCTGCAGCAGATTACCGGTCTCTGGAATAATCGATAGGCCGGTGCAGTCAGCGGTGAGACCGGCGTCGATCGCCACTGCCACACGAGGCGCCAAGCTGCGCCCGATACTGGTGGCGCCGTAGAGCAAAATTGCCGGTTTGTGGCGGTGTACTAGCTCACACAGAACCTTGGCATAGGGTTCATCCTGAAAGTAGGCCAGTTCTGCGCGATCAACGAGATACACCCGATCGGCCCCCCGTGATGTGAGGGCGGCAACTTGTTTCTGGATATCGTGCCCGATCAAAACGGCGCAAAGGGGCATCTTCAAGGTATCCGCAAGCTTGCGGCCCTCGCCCAGCAATTCATAGGCTATGGTTTGAATAATACCGTTCTTTTGCTCAGCAAATACCCATACGCCATGATAATCACTAAAATCCTGAAGGGCGCCTGACGCCTGGCGTATCTCGATGGCGTCATATCGACAAGCCTCGACGCAGGCCCCGCATAAATTGCATTTATCGACATCGATGAGTGCCAGACCCTCCTTCAAGGTAAGGGCCGCAAAGGGGCATACCTTCCCGCACAATCCGCAACCAACACACCTATGTTTCACAATACAAATCGGATCCATATTTACCGTACTCTTTCCTTGATCTTATAACGCTGCAGTTATTATCGCCGTTTTGATTTTTTCCACTAGGGCGCGGACGATCTGGTCATCCTCGCCGATCAGAATTTCCCCGCTGCTCCGCGCCGGTGGACTGAAAATTTTCAGTACCTTGGTCAGGGATCCGTCCAATCCAAGCTTTGCGGCATCACAGTTCAGATCGCATGCTTGCCAGTGGGTAATGAGCGCTTTGCGGGCGGTCATAATATCCTTGAGGGAAGGCAGACGGGGTTTATTGATCTCCTTGACGACGGTCAACACGCAAGGAAGTTTCCCTTCGAGAACCTCAACTCCCTCCTCCAGCATGCGTTCGGCCACGATGAGGTCAGAAGTAATTTTTTCGATTTTGCGCACATAGGTGATCTGGGGCAAATCCAGGTGCCCGGCAAGGCCTGGTCCGACCTGGGCGGTGTCCCCATCTGCTGCTTGTTTGCCGCACAATATCAGGCTGTAATCACCAAGTTTGCGTATGGCCATTGCCAGCGTATAGCTGGTAGCCCAGGTGTCGCTGCCTACAAAGGCACGATCCGAGATCAGAACGGCATTGTCCACTCCCATAGCAATCGCTTCGCGGAGCGCACTTACCGCCTGGGGCGGTCCCATGCTTAGGGCCGTTACCTGGCCACCCATCTTTTCGCGAAGCCGTATGGCTTCTTCGATGGCATACATGTCGAATGGGTTGATGATGGAAGCTACACCATCGCGTTGCAGGGTGTTGGTCTCCGGATTAATCCTGATGTCCATCGTATCCGGGACTTGCTTAATGCAAACTACAAAATGCATAAGGTCACCATCGCTCTTGAGAATATCCGGCCGTTGCTAGCACAATTTACTCAACCCCTGTAAATTGGGCTGACGGATTACAGGCGGTACCTAAATTCTAAGCCGCTTGATCCAAGGAATTACTAATAATTTTAGTTTCTCTGTGAAGGTTAGCAACATTAAATAAATATTCGATTGTGGGGGATGCCTGGAGAGTTTTTCGAAGGATGGGTTTCAATTATTGGAGATCAGTCTAAGCTGTCTAAGTTGAGGTTAATGTAACTCGCTGTTTATATAGGAAATATTTCGAAAGTTAGCGACGCATTCAGTGGGGCGCCCCACGTCCTGCAACAGCTGACCATTCGGTCGCTTCTATTGCAGTCGCAAGAACGAGATTTGTTATTGAGTATCTTTCGCCGTTTTTTCGGATGTCTAGGTTGAGCCTGTATCGATGGTTGCTATACTTCTCATAGAGATTCTGCCAAAGGACAACGCTTGGCTTATATTCCCGAGCCTGTTTGCAAGCATTTAAAATTTCAGGAAACTTTTAGGCCAGGAGAACAGATAACCAAGGTGTGACGCCGAACGATGCAGATTCTTCATTTCAGGGAGGAGAGCCGTAATGAGTTCGATCGACAATATCAGACAATTTATTACCTCCGAGATTTGCGGTGGACAATGCGAATCCATTGCCGACACCGATCTATTAATCGATCAGGGCATTATTGATTCGATGGGGATCATTGTTCTATTAGGCTTTCTGGAGGAGAAATTTGCCGTCACCATCGAAGGGGACGAACTGCTTCCCGAAAACTTCGCTACCCTGGCAGCGATTTCTACCTTAGTTGACAAAAAAAACGGCATCGCTAGGGAGGCTTGATATGGAGTTTGTCTTAAGCGAAGAGCAGGTAGATTTGCGAGACGCGATCATCCGCTTCGCCCGACAGGAAATCAATCATGATCTTTCCACTCACGATAGCGAGGGGACCTTCCCCTTCGACTCCTGGCAGAAATGTGCCGACATGCAGATCATTGCGTTACTCCTTCCAGAGGAGTACGGAGGTTGTGGCAGTGATTTTCTGACCACCGTTGTGGTGATGCAGGCTCTTGGCTATAGCTGTAAGGATGCNNTTTGGTACCCCTGAACAAAAGCAGCGATACTTACCAGCGCTGTGCCGGGGAGAAAAGATCTTTGCTCAAGCGATAACAGAGCCCGGAGCTGGATCAGATGCCATAGGGGCCATGCGCACTCGGGCGGAACAGACCGCCGATGGGTTTGTCCTGAATGGTTCGAAGATGTTCATTTCCAACGGACCGATCGCTGATGTGGTGATTGTCTTCGCCCTTACTGACCCTGATGTAAGCCGCCTCGGTGGGGTCTCCTGCTTTATGGTAGAGAAGGAAAACGCCGGATTAGAGCGGTGCCGTTCCATAGAAAAGATGGGCCTATGTACTCTGCAAAACGGGGAACTGGTTTTCGATGATTGTCATGTTCCGAACTCCGCTTTGCTCGGCCGGAAAGGGCAGGGGGCCATTATCTTCAACGAGTCGATGGAGTGGGAACGGAGCCTGCTTCCGGCTGCACACCTTGGAACCTTGGAACGGGTGCTGGAAACTTCTGTCGCCTACGCCAAAAAGCGCGCCGCATTCGGTAAGTCTATCGGTAAACACCAGTCGGTGGCGAACAAACTTGTTGATATGAAGGTTGCCTTTGAGCTTGGGCGTTTGATTCTGTACAAAGCAGCAACCCTTAAAACTCAGGGGAAGCGAGCAGCCATGGAGGCCTCTATTGCCAAATTGTTTATCAGCGAGGGACTGAAACAAAGTTGTCTGGATGCGGTTCAGGTTCACGGCGGCTATGGATTTGCCAAGGAATACGAAATCGAAAGAGACCTGCGTGACAGCGTTGCAGCTACCATCTATTCCGGTACCAGTGAAATGCAACAGGCCATAATCTCCCGCCTGATGGGGCTTTGAATATGGATGGAAACCTCGTGCAACACTACTTGCATACTTCCTCGGTGCCGCCGTCCAAGGTGGCCTGCACCGATGGCCGCAGGTCCATCACCTATGCTGAATTGAGAGACCGCTCCAGTCGTCTGGCTACCCTGTTAAAGCAACATGGCGTTCGTCGCCAGGACCGGGTGGCTGTCTGCCTGCGTCGTTCGGTGGATTTTCTTCCAGCTCTTTTGGGAATTCTTCAGGCTGATGCGGTGTACGTCCCATTCGATCCCAAATCTCCACCGGAAAGGTGGCGCAAGATTGTAGCAGATTGCTCGCCGACCGCCCTGTTATGCGATAGTCAGACAATCCTTCCCTTGGCGGAGGCGGTGCAGGGGTCTATACCCCGCATTTTTCTCGCACCTCGTTGTGAGCTGCCCCTCGCCGGAGCTGAAGTTACAGCAACGTTAGAAGATGTCCTGGACAGTTCGGTGATGACAGCCACCTATAGTAACGGGCCCGATGATCTGGCCTATGTCCTGTATACCTCAGGTTCGACCGGAACCCCAAAGGGAGTAATGATCACCCACCGCAACATATGCAACTACATTGACTGGGCGGTTGAATACTTTGCTATAAAAAATACGGATCGAATTCTTAGTACGGCTCCCTTTCATTTCGACATGTCGACCTTTGACCTTTGGTGCCCAATAAAGGCGGGGGCTACGCTTTGCCTGGCGGATAACGCCCTGACCCTCTTTCCCGAAAAATTACTTGGATTCATGGAATCGGAGCAGATCACAATCTGGAAGGGTATTTCTTCCCTCCTTTTCTATATGGAGCGGGCGGGCGTAATTGCTCCCGGACGAATTCCAACCGTGAGCCGTGTCCTTTTTGGCGGCGATGTCCTGCCGGCCCGCACCCTTATCCGCTGGATGGAAGCCTTCCCGGACAAATCTTTCTACAATGTCTACGGGCCCACCGAGGCGACGGGCATTTCCCTCTGTTACCCGGTAAAAAGCGTCCCCCAAGATCCGGGAGAGCGTATCCCCATTGGCCGGTCTTGCAAAGGGATGAAGGCGGCCCTGCTTGACGAAAACCTGATGCCGGTTTCGAATGGGACCGTTGGGGAATTATGCCTGGCCGGTGCTGGGTTGGGAAAAGGCTATCTGAACGATTCGGAACGTACTGCACAGGCTTTCTTTTCTTTAATGCCTCCAGGTGTGCCTGCAGAGACCTGGTACCATACCGGCGATCTGGGATTTTGCCGTGATGATGGTAACGTTGAGTATATAGGTCGCAAGGACCAGCAGGTTAAGATCATGGGATATCGTATTGAGTTGGGCGAGATCGAGCAGGCGCTTCGGGCAATTGATGGGGTTCGTGAGGCGGCGGTAGTTACTGCACAACGGGCCGGGATTGAGGAGTTGGTTGCTTTTATTGAGGGAAAAGGGAGCACGGACCATGCGTTCATTCTGAAACAATTGCGTGACCGTCTTCCAGCCTACATGCTGCCGCGAAAATTTCTGCCGGTGGCGGATCTCCCCCGCTGCAGCCGGGGTAAAATTGACCGCGCTGTGCTGCGTGAACTGGCCATGGAGAGCAAGTATGCAGATAGATAAGACCTCTGTTGAGCGTTATCTGGCAATTATTCAAGAAATCGCATGCTCGGTTCCATTGACGGATAGCCATGTTCATCCTTACGAAGTTCTGTACGACGATTGCAGGTACGAGCCTAATCCAGATAATGATGGTGTTTACAGTACGGGAAATGCCAGCTATGTGCCGCCAGTATGTGACTCCATTTCCCTAGATTTCATGGCCCCACCGTCTTTGGATACACGCCGCGATCTGGTAGAACGGATGATGCTGTTGACCATGCGTCGTCGTTTTACTCATACCGGGCCGCAATGCTGGCTTGACCAGGCTCGACTCGCAGGGATGGCCAGGTTTGTTCTTCTTTCTGTGGCCCAACCGGGCCGTACCGCCGATGTTCGCATGGATGAAATGGCGAAAATGTTCGGTAGTGATCCGCAGTTCCTGCTGGGCTATAGCCTGCCTAATACGTTGGCCCCCGAAGGGGTTGAGGCCGATATTCAGCGGGCGATCGAAAATTACGATATCCACGTGCTTAAAGTTCACCCCACACTGTCTGGCCACGATCTCACTTCGGTCGAAGGGCGGAGGCGGTTGGATGCTCTTCTAAAAACATCGCAGAACGTCGGCCTACCGGTGATATTGCATGGAGGGGTAAGTCCGGGTGTGCGGTATACACCTGAGGCTGCCCAACAAGGTGAATTGGACAACCTGGCCAAACTTGATCTAGGAGGGACGGACCGTCCAGTCGTAATCGCTCATGCCGGAGCCTTCGGGATTGATGCTGAAGAATTTGAATGCCGGGTCTTACCGCAGTTGCTTAATTTGTTGTCAAGATTTGACCATCTATTGGTGGACACCTCTGCATTGTCGGTTGGTGTGCTTGGCGTGCTCTTGGATCAGGTTGAGCCTGAGCGGATCTTATTTGGCTCTGATGCCCTTTATGAGCCCTCCTGGAAAGCGGCCGTCAAGCTTTACTGGGTTCTAGAGCGGAAGTTTTCCCGGCCTGCAGAATTGTTTTCAAAGATCGCCGGTGAGAATTCGGAGAAAGTGTTCGTATAGGAGGTCCAGACTTATGTTGTCCATGTTGCGGGTTAAATACTTTCAGTTTCTTGAGCATTGGCATCAAGATGGTTTTCTTTCAGCTTGCTGTTTCACCCTTTATCACCAAGATGAGGAAGTGCCGGTGGTGAAGGACTTGACGGTCCTGCCGCCAATGAAAGATCCCGAAGATGGGTTGGTCTTTATCGAAGTCACGCCGGAGAGTTTTTCTCCTCAGACAATCAAATATCCCCTGCGCAGTCGCCAGGAAAGGGTCGAACTCTACTTCCAAAAGGGTTATCGGGGGCTTGCCATGGTTCGTGACGGCAAGGCGGTGGGCGATTTGTGGTACGTATGCCGCGAGATAGCTAGAACCCCAGAGCTCCACCCCGATCTTCTGCGGTTTAAGATCGATCTCGCCGATAAGGAAGTTTACATGTTTGATATGCATGTTGGTGCTGAACAGCGGGGGGGAGGTCTGGCTACCTTTTTACTTAGCAGCGCACTGCACCATCTTAATGACAGGGGATACCAGAAGGCATTTGGTTATTATTCAGCAAAAAA
>LGVF01476667.1_pt1 | contig 12735 bp, 21 predicted proteins | sample 469901 | NCBI WGS metagenome assembly LGVF01 (sample SAMN03893561, study PRJNA290197) | marine sediment metagenome | material: sediment; isolation source: combined push core samples #3730, #5133, and #5579 collected at Hydrate Ridge | place: Pacific Ocean: Hydrate Ridge | reverse complement strand
TGAGCTATTAGCTCGTGTTCATGAGAAAGAGCTTCTGCTTCGTGTTCGATTAGTTCTGTCATTTGTTTCTCCTTTAGACATCGCTTTCGCTTTTGTCGTGGCGTTGTTCGCCTACCTTCGGTAGCCGTAACTTACCTTTACTACTTTCCTCCAGTGCGTACACTTGGAAAATCTTACCAATCGGATTATCGTTTCGTAAGCTACTGGCACTAGGCAATTCATTATTTTCTAAATGCTTAATAACCTTAAACATATCTTCGGCCATCTGGTGAGTCCAACCTTTACCAAGCATACACTTGATAGTCTTACCACCCTTCCATTTAAAGATAAGGTTAGCAACTTTACCAAGATACTTTCCAGTGCCTTCTTCATACCCAATACAAAGCAAGTCGTAGTCACAACCACGTACCTTCTTCATTTTGCGCCAGCCTTTATGACCAGCTTCCCAATCAGCTTCAAGGTCGATAATAACAAGACCTTCTTCACCGACCTTTACAGCTAAGTCCAATACTTCATCTATTTCTGCTTCGGAAGTGCTTGTACCATAAGGAATTACTTTTACACTATTGTTAGGGTTTGGGTCAGTTGTAAAACTATATATGCGGTCTTCCAAGTTACTGTGACGTACCCTAAAAGGAGTTTGACTAGCACCTTCAATGAAAGATTCAATACTAATCATATCGAAGAAGTTCATGGTTAAGTTGCTAATAACTCTATTTTGCATATTGGTAAGCTCTTTAACCCTATTAGGATTAACAATACCTGACAATACTTCTAGTGAAATATCGTGCAAGTCACAAGTAAGTTCTCCAAAATATACACCATCTCTTAGGTTCATTCCGTCGATATCACGAACAATAAAAGACGTGTTAGTAAACTTTCTTCCAGTACGAGAGAATATAGCAGAGAGGCCATCACGAACTATCGTGATTGCACAGACTCCATCTTTCTTAAGTTGTAAGCCAAAGTTCTTACCTTTCTTGCGAGACTCTGGCACTTCATCATAATGTTTTACTAGCTGAGTTACTTTTGACTCTTTGCGGTGCGTGGGAGATAATCCCAAGAATTGAAATATGTTCATAATAGTTTCTCTATTTTGTTTTAGGTTTAACTACTCTTCTTTTAGTAGTTTTCTTCCTAGTAGTTGTCTTACGTTTAACTGGCTTTTGTTTACCTTTAGCCATATCAAATGTAGGGTGATAAATACCAGACGGATTAGCTTGATGATACTCTAAGTAATTAGCTAAATTACGCAACCACTTGATAGGGTCGGTGTAAGCTAAGTTACTAGTAGTTGTTCTAAACTTTACACCAGCCATTACTTTACCTTCTCCCACATTACATGAGCGACATAAAGTAGAACGTATTTGTCCGTTCTTATGGCAATGGTCAAGGGCGTTAATCCCATGAGCTAATGAACCTAAGCAAATAGGACAACGGTATTTCTGTTTAGCTGCTTTACTTTTACGATAAGCGTCTACTTGGTTTTCACGAAGTTGCATAGTCATTAGTTGTCCTTAACGTCTAGTATTACCCAGCCTTCCATCAGTCCGTAGATTTTCCCACAAAGTACATATTGTACAACTTTATGCAGTTTTCTTTTGGTAAAACTTAGTGGTTTTCCTTCTGACATCTCTTTCCCTGAATACTTTGTTTCTAATAAGGTTAGCTTATCTCCTACCCTAAAATCCCTATCATTAAACCTGATTTCAAAATTCTTATGACCTATAAGGCTCGCTTTAAAAACTATAGGGTCTGTCTTTAAGTTATGGTTTTTATTTGGAATAGTCATTTAGAAATACCTCTTCTGTTAATATTTTACCCTCAACTAAATGAAAGTACTCTTTACGATTATCAACAGTCCAACGACGGATTATTTCGCCACGTTGTTGTCTTACCATAAAGAGAAGATTAGCCTGAGTCTCAAGGTGATATTGCCAATTCTTGCCATGAACTTTGAAGTACTCAGCTTTGACAGCTTCGAGTGCAGACTCAAGTATAGTTTTCTCGCCTTTGTGCATAGCGGCTTTTGTAATAATACTAAGAGCAGCTTTCGGGCCAACTCCTTTACGCGCTGTGTAAGTTTCCCCAACATTAGCCCCAGACTTACGAATACGCTGCTCACGTACACCACAGCCCAAAATATTATCAGTACTATCACCAATAAGCATCTGGTAATAAAGCCCAATAGTTCCATCGAAATATACCTTCTCTTTTTTGTTACCGCTTTCAGTAGTCCACTTTTTAGTTTCTAGTGTACCTTCTTTGGTAACTGTAATGACTTTGCCTGTAGTATCATCTAAATGCTCGCCAGGAATTTGTCTTAAATCTTTATCTAGGCTCCATATTACTGTGTCCTTACCTGAGTGAATACCCAGCAAGTCATCAGCCTCTAAGCCTTTATGAAAGAATGCGTTTAATCCAGTTACAGCCCATCGCTTTGCCCAAGCTAAATTAACTGGTCGTTCAACATCTATACGGTTAGCTTTGTAGTCATCTACAAGCTGGTCACGTAGGTTGAACTTAGTTGTAACAAAGAACATAAATCTATCACAGCCAGCATCGGCCATCATCTTATCTACTTTGTTGTTAATATGTTTCATTATCATTCTACGAGATTGGTCATCGTCTTCGTTGAAGATACAGCATGGTTGATAAATAACTATATCACCATCTATTAGTAAGGTCTTACTCTTAACATCTACAAGACCTAAGTCATCTAAACTCATTGCAGTCTCCTAGTGTTAGACTTCATCAAAACTTCTTATACCATCATCACCAGCAAAATCTGCTGCTTGCTGATAAGCGTCTGAATAGTTATAGGCAGAAACATGAGTTGTTCTACCATCGTTGGTTAATACTCTGTAAGTTGTCATAGGTTTCTCCTTAGGACTAAGAAAGCCCACCCTAGAAAAGGGTAGGCAATAGTTTAGTAATCTTTAGAATACTGGGTCTTCTTGTGAATCACTTGAAGTTTCTTCTGCTTCTTCTTCTGCTTCGTCAGCTTCTTTATCCAAGTCAGTTTCATCTAACTCTTCTAAGCCTAGTGAATCAAAGTCATCTTCTTGGCCAGCAGCAGTGTACTCAATAAGTTCAGTAACACAGATAAGTTGTGGGTAAAGGTATAAACCATTCGGGCCATCTACTGGACGGAACTGGAAGTGGCCTTTAGTGCCATTACCTAAGCTAGTATCTTGGTCAATAGTTTCACCATTAAGGTCTTGTACTTTACCTTTGATACCAATCTGTTTAACTGGGTATGACTCACGACGAACGCCATTCTTATCAGGTTTACCAACAAGACAGCTTTGTGAGAACTTGATAAGAACCATATCATCATCAAGGTCAGACTCATTTAGGCAGTCATACTTTTCAAGTAAGTCATCTTTCTCTAGCTCTTTAGCATTAGGTAAATTCTTAGCACCCTTGAAGTTCTTCTTCAAAGTTTTGTAACGAGATTCTGAGATAAGAATCTTAATTTCAAATGAGTGGAATTCTAAGCCAAAGGTAGGTGAGTCTTTACTTGAGAGTGGCGGTTTATTATCAGTATTTAATTGCTCGATAGGACGAGATACTGAACTGAACATGAAGATTACGTTCTTCATAGTTACGATATTTGTTTCTTTCTTTTGTGCTGTAGGTTTAGACATTGGTGTCTCCAAATTAGTTAGTTGTTTGTTCGTACACAGGCGGTACTAGTAATAAGAATACACAGATAGAGCGACTTAGTCTTGAATATTTAGTCGCTCCTACTACTCTGTATACTCCAGATGGTAGGGTTACATGAGTGTATTCATGGAAAGCACGTTCATAGATGCTACCTAGTTCCTCACGGACATCTAGCTCTAACCCATCGATTGGCTGCATTTGCCAATAAGGAGCGCCCATAAAGTTACTCATTAGAAAGGTTCCTTATGGCTGCTGCATTCTGTTACTGTATCGCCCACTTTACTGAAATTTGGCTTACTCTTACAAGTAGCAAAACTGTTTACACAGAAGTCACATAAGTTTTCTGGGCAGAGTGGTTCACGACCTTCATCAGCAGGGACAACACCTTCATTAGTACTACCAAACCCACCTGTACGTTTCTCTACAATAAATGTTTCATCGGTTGAATTTACGTAAGGTAATACCATCATCTGAGCAATCCTATCTCCAGCTTCAAAGCTAAAAGTTTCATTGCCCGTATTTAATAGTATTACCACTATTTCATCAGGGTAGTCAGCATCAATAATACCAGCGAGTAGTAATATTCCATACTTACTAGCATGCCCTGAACGCTCTTTCATGTGTCCATAAAGGCCATCTTGCATCATACCAGACCAACCAACACCAGTTTTAATATGGATTCGTTCGTTAGGTTCAATGCGTCCACCAGTTAAGGCGTAGAAGTCATGCCCAGCAGAAGCTTTAGTGCCTCGCTTGGGTAAGATTGCATCGTGCCTTAATTTTTTAAATAAGGACATAGGTTTCTCCAAATATTTATTAGAAAGTTATTTCACAAGCACCACCAGCGCAAGCAGCTTCGCCAGCTAGGTCAGTGTTGTTAGTTGCTTCATATACTTCACTTAAGTCAATAGCTTTGAGATGCTTCTCAAGAGCTAGGTAAGCTTCTTCTGTAATATCTTCAAAAGGTGCCTGTACATAAGTGCCACCATTGTAAGGCAAAACAGAAATACCATTGTAGTCGTTGCGGTTGTTCCACATCCAATCAGCAATTTCTTTCCACTCACCATCTCGTATTGAAATAGTACAGCTTACATTGTGCGTATTGTCACCAGAAATGTGTCCTTTATGAACCCACTCTTTGTTGACTCTACGTACACGAGCAAGCAAGTCCATAGGACTTTCATGACGTAAGATAGAACCTTTAGGCGCTTTCTGAGGAAAGCTGATAATACCTTGTGTAGGTGACATTAAGTCATCTTCTACTAGTTCTGGGAATCGCGCTTTCATGTAACCATAAAGGGCTTCGTCATAACCTACTCGCATACGACGGATATAAAAGTCGTTGTGCCAAGCATGAATGCCACTACTTGAACCTAGTACTAAGCTGCTAGTACCACTAGGCTTAACCGTAGTTGTACGTTGTGCAGGATTAATACTAAGTAGTTTAGCAGCACGTTTGTTCTCTTCAATAACTTCTCTAGCACCAGCACTCATATCATAGTCTAGTACAACACCTGAACCGATACCTGTCATACCTACACCGATTAGTGCTTCTTTCTCAGTAGTCTCACGCCAGATAGGTCGCAAGTAATGGAAGTCTGTGTAGCCAGCTTGCAGTGTACCAATAAATGAGGCAGCACGACATCTTGCTTCAAAGTCTTCTTGAGAAACAATATCAGAAGCGTTTACTTCACACAAGTTACAGAATTGGAATGCACGTAGAGCAATTTCACAACAAGGGTTAGTTCCCCAATCTTTGTTGCTAGTCCAGTAAACTCCAGGCTCTCCTGCGCCACTGTCTTCTACTCGTTGCATTAGCTTCATAAACTCTTCTTGAGTAACTTCTCCACGAGGAAGAACAGCAGAGTTATTGGCACGACCACGTTGAGGTTCAATAAACCACCACTCGATAGTTCCTACTAAGTAGCTTCCACTACGTACTAATGAACCAGTAGGATTATTTTCATCTTGTATAAGGTAGCTAGGCACATGTTTGAAGTATTGACGACCATTACATTCAAAGAAATATTGATATTGCCTTTCACTGTAATCTTCGCTGTGCTTAACAATACGGCTTTTGCCAGTTGCTTGCATAGTCACATTAAAAGTACTTTTACAACTAAGCATACTTTCGTCATCACGGTCAAACAAAGTTATTAGTGCAGCACGACGAATTCCGCCAGCTAGCACTGCATCAGCTACTATGCATCCCATATCGTGTGCTTCTATAGGCGTAAGTTTTCTACCTACTGCTTTATTTAAGATGTACTGTAGACTAGAAATACATGCCTTAAGCGGTTCAGGGCCAGGAGCCTTGCCGCCTGTAGTTATAAGTTCTGCACCTTTCTCACGTATGTCTGTGAAGTCAAACTTAGGGTAGTGCTTACCAAGGAAGTAAGCTTCGATTAATACTTTAACAGCATCAGCCCAGCCTTCAATACTGTCACCAACAATAAATCTACGACTCTCAAAGTTCGGCCCAGACACTACTGGAAGTTTTGCAACGTGATGGCTTTGTACTGAATAGCCACCACCTGTACCACCAAGCAGTAGGAACATTAATTCACTGAAAGCACTGATGTCATCTAGAGGAAGATAGGCACAATTGTAAATACGGTTATGTCCCATTTCAATAGGAGTACCACCAAACTGTAAAGAGCGCATAGAAGGTAACACTTTCTTAGCAAATACATATTCATAGTTGCTGCGTATTTCGTCTTCTATATGTGGATACTTCTTGATGTGCATATCCATGTTTCGAGTAACTAGTTCTTCCCAAGTTTCTCTTCTACCTTTGTCTTTATCATATTTGGCATATTTATTAAATACCGTAATGTCCGACAAAATTTCATTATTAAGTTCCAAGGTTCTCTTCCTTAGTTAGTTAGGTAAGGTCGGATTTCTTCATTTCCAAACTTTAATCCATTAGGTGTTAAAAGGGCTGGAATACTACGCACTCCATGATTCTTTGCAAGGCTAGGATTTTCATCAATATCTACTGTACTTACTTCGATATTGTTTGTTTCTAGCCATTGCTTTAATTGCTTACAAGGATTGCACCAAGTAGCAGTAAATAGTATATTTTTAAACATTGTTTGTTTGCCTCATACGTGCAGGAGTTACATCATCACAATCTAGACACTTACATCCAACCTTGCCATGGTATGCTTGAAACTTTTTATCACAGTTTTCATTAGTGCACTTAAACCAAGGCTTAGTCTTAGGTGGAGCTAGTGTGGCAGAAATAGTCATTAAGCAAACTTAGCTGCTGCTAATGCTGCTACTGCTTCTGCTTCTTCTATTTTTGCTTTCTCTATTAGTAAGTCAATACAATGACGAGCTTTTTGAAGTTGTTCTACTTCATTGTCTTTATTACGATTAATGTATTTCATAACTTTAGTAAAGATAGTGGCTTTCAAGCCTTTATACCCATACAGACGGTAGCAAGCCTCTAAAGGTTGCAAGCCCATACTAGTGTAATGGTCGCCACCTACTTGAGTTTCTGAGGCTTTAATTACTGGTGCTGGCACAGGATTTCCTGTAGGTAAAGGGGGTTCTTTGCTGTAAGCTATTGGTGCTGACTCACACATGTGGTCAGCATGATTAATACTCATAGTCATTGTAGTGTTCCTCCACATTCGACACAGGTACAAGTTTTGCCTATGTCAGATATAATAAATTCTTCTACGTCATGATTAGCATAACCTAGAAGTTTGCCCATACATCTTTGATATTGGGCGCGAGTGTAGTAGTTTCTGTTTCTTACTAGTCTACGATAAGCACATATATTATCTTCGTTAGTGGCTATAGCTATTGCACCTGCCCTAACAAGTTTTCTATGATAAATGCGAGAGCTACTACATGCAGCTCTGTACATCTTAGGGTTCTTGTCATGATAGATGATAGCTAATGGTTTAATACCATACTCCACATCTTCTAGCTCAGTGCCTTCATGTGGTGCTATACATTTACACATTAGTGTATCTCCGAATAATCCTTACCAAAATCTACATCACAGTCTAGTTCACGATTAAGTTTTAACTCCTCGTTAACATCTCTGATAGCTTCTTTTAGTATATGGGTCATTGCTGTTTGGTTGCCCTTCTTCAATTCAAGAATTACTTCATCATGAAACTGGGCAGTTAATTGTGGTCTACGTTCAAGTATATAATATACCCAACGGTCGAATGCGTATGTACCAGTAGATTGATTAAGAGTAGAGAACCTATCTTTCTCAGCTTTAAGGAACAACCACATTTTAGATACAGGGTTATACAACCATTTCATACCACGCGAGTTCTTAACTAAACATTCATCAGCAATAGCTGTCAATGACCAGTTACGTACCCAGTAAGCTTCAAACAGTTGGTCGCCTATCTCTTCTGACACACCAGCACTACGAGCAATAGTCGGGCCTCTAGCCCCATACGTTGCAGCATAGTTAGTTGACTTACCACCATGACGCGATTTAGCTATACGGGCATGTTCTTTGTGCTGTTCATGCGTAGCTGTATCTTTATCAAATTCTTTATAGAAACGGATTTCATCTAGTGTTACTAAGCTAGCTGCACTAGCCATATCTAAATGAGGGTCAAAATCTGGTGCTAACATCTCCTTGACATATTCAGGGTCATGTTTCCACATATAGTGTTGCTTGGTTCTATCTTCTAATGAAGACATATCAGAACCACAAAGTTCTACTTTATCATTACGAGCTTTTAATAGACTTCGTATCTCTTTCCCATACGGTTTACGTACTGAGGGTAAGTTTACACAAATCCTATGTTTGAATCGTAAAGTATTAGTTAGCCCTTGAATAGCAGCATAAACGTAGCCATCTTCATCAATATTGTTAAGTAGCCCTTTTGTAATACCGCCTCTATGCTTTACTACAGACATTTCACGTAGATGCTCAAGTGCTGGCTCATATTGTATTAATCGTTCAATACTGGCGCATAGCTCTTGCGTATCAGGGTCTTTTATTTGTGGTATCTGACGAGTTTCATTTGTTTCTTTGTTTCGTACAAAGTTGAAACTTTCAGGAACCCAACCCATAGTGTTTAGCCAAGCTTTCAACTGTTGAGATGAACCTGCATTAGGCTCTTTATATTTCGCTATAATCTCTATTGTTCCATCATAGTCTACAGGTCTTCCGTAGTCGTAGTCTTCTTCTGGAATTTGTTGAAGAACTAAGTCATTCCATTTCTGTCCAATAGCTGATAGTTCCCCACTAGCTTTAAAACATTTCTTAGGACGAGTTTTCTTAGATTTCACAGGTACTTTAGGCATACGAGCTTCTAAGTCAATCTTGGCTTGATTATGCTTTTCATCAAACATTATCTGTAATTGTTCTGCTTTTGGAATATCTAATTTCCAACGAGACTTTTCTTGCATTGCAGCACATTTAGCTTTGAAGTTTAAATGTCTGATTAAGTGCCAACAGTCAGCAGCATTACCATAAAGTAGGATTAAGTGCTTCCAAATCTGTTTCCATAATAAGGTTTGAATCTTTACATCTTCTTCACAACGATGAATATACTCTTCTAAGGTTAAGTCTTCCCAGTTATCAATCTCTGGTTTAGATACGCCTAACTCTTCTCCCCATACTGCTAGGCCATGCCTCAACATTTTAGGGTACAAGTACCAAGATAAGAAAAGTGTATCAACTATCTCAGCTTCTACTTTTATATTAAGCACTTTTTCTATGGCTGCTTTATCATAAGCAATACCATTGTGCATAACCATAATATGGTCAGGGTTGCCAAATAGTTCTTCTAAATCGTCGTATTTTGTTTTGGTGAACAATTCACCTTTGTCTTGCATGTGAGGAGTTAGTTCTTGAAAAGAACCACACCATACTTTAGTGATACCATCTAGTAGGTCATCACCTTCAATGTCTGAGCAGAATAATCGTTTAGCCATTATACTTCCTCCCACACAACTTGAATGTCTCCAAGGATAGTAAAGGACTCACTGAACCAATCTTCTGTGATATCGAAGATATGTACGTTACCTTTGCTATTTAATACTGAAATAATAGTGTTGCCATCATCATCATCATCAAATGCACTAATTATTTCGTATACTATTCCTAACTCAAAGTCAGGCTTCTCTCCTGAGTCCATCAGGAAAGGCTTTACATAAGTCACAGTAGGCGACATAGGTTTCTCCTTAGTTTAGTCAGTTCTCTAACTATCGTTTGGTAAATATACACCGTCACCAGCGTATGTTTCATAAAATTCGGGTGGTATCTGCTCAGTTATTTCTTCTTCAAGTATTTCCACCTCTCTATCAGTTAATTTATTCATAATAATTATCTATTAAAGTTGAGGGCTAGTTTGCCCATTTCAACAGCTTGTCCTGCTTTGACCGCATCGTTAGCGTCTTTACTACCTTTCGGTTTCTTAACACATATTACTTTACTACCCCAAAGCTCTTGGGCTGCTACTTCTGCTTGTTTCCCAACTACATCATCATCTAGAACCAAGACTAAATATTTAATCTTACGTTTTATTCTAGTTTCTATGTAATCTAAATTTTTCTCTATACTTCCGCCACCAGCAGTTAGTGATACTACGGGGTACATCTTTTTGTTGCCAGCTAGTACCATACAGTAATCTAGAGCTACTGCATCGAACTCACCTTCTGTTACCCATAGGGTATCATCAAGACATTTCATAGCTCTAGCTAAACCCATAGGGTCTGCATTAGCTGTCCTTCCAATGGCATAAAAAGTCTTTCTATTAAACGGTCTAGCTTTCCAGCCACACAACTTACCAAAGTCAGAGTAAGGAAAGCCTATAGCGTACGGGCTTTTACCATCAAACTCACTAAGAAGTAATCTACATCCCCAGCTTCTATAAAATTCTGGTGGTATGCCTCTATAAGGCTGTGTAGGTGCAAATATTTTACATGCTTTAATATCTGCCGTTTCTGAGGCTAGTTGCTCAGGTGTTTTTATTTTCTTCTTAGGTGCAACTTTGTCTCCATAAGGGTCGCCTTTGTTCTCCCAACATGGCCCATGACAAAAACTACTAAACCATTCCATACCTAACATACTATCTACGTTTCGGTAGGTTTGAAGGTGAGTGTTTGGTTGTACTTCGCAATCAGGACAACTGATTTTCTCTAAACAAACACTCTTAGCCATTAGACTAGTTCTCCATATATCTTAGCTACTATCTTTTTCATAACTTCCATAGGCAAGGTTATAACTTCACTAGGTTTTGTACCAGCCATCATAATTGCAGGTTGCTTCCTGCCATCAATAAGCGGTCTATTCGCCCCAGTTTTCATAATAAAACCAGCCATCTCGAAGTGCTTATACATCAATTCTCGCTGCTCAGTAGCACCTAAATTGAGTTTTAATTTACTATCTATAAGATTGTATAGGTCAATTACTTCTCGCATTATAAGGGCTGTCAGCTCGTGCATTTGTAAGGCTTCTACAAGCATGCTCATGGCTTCATCGCCTAAAGACATCTCACTATGCTGGGAGTAATTAAAAATGCCCTCAGCGACCACATGGCGCGACTTAACGCCATATTCGTACACTTTACCAAGCTCTTGAAAAGCAGCTATTAAGTGGTGTTCTTTTAACTCTTTAGCTTGTTTCGAAGTTAGACGCATAGCTCGTATGATACGTAGCGTTTCAGAGATAGTATGTTTGTGCCAAACGTAGTCAGACTTACGGCCAGTAATAGACATGTAGTTGACTATATGCCCTTCTTTGGCTAAGTAGCTACAAGCTTTATCGTTGATATAACCAGAACATAAATCAATAAGTTCATTGTCCATCGTACACCTCAAAAGTACTACTACGCATTACTTCTGCATGACGTTCAGCACGAGCAGGAGTTTGTCTTGCCCAACGACTATCTAACATTTCGGTAGCTGCTAGGTCATATTGACCATTTTCTAAAGCTGTCCACATGTTACGGAATTTGTATACTCCACTGACACCCATTTGATACATCATAGATATTAGTATTTCACGTCTAGCTAATGTTTGGCTTCCGAATATTCCTGCTATTCTAGTATAAGAAGAACTTCCTAATACTTCATAAATATGGACTACATCGTTAGATAACAAGCCCTCAGCAGTCATTAGGTTAATGCTTAAAGGGAAATCTTTTGGGTTCATACCTTTGTCTGTATGAAGCTTTGTGCCTAGTCCAATCGTGACATAACCTTCTGAACAAAGGTAAGGTTTTGCTCTAAACCCTTCTTCAAATTTCAATATTTTCTTTACAGACATAATGTATTCCTCTAATTCTGTTAAGGTTTCTTTATTCCTAAGTAGGCTTTCGCTATGCTTTGGATTATTGGAGATACTAGGTTTCGATAGCCCCATACTGAGACTAGCATCATGCCTAGGCTGTACTTGTACCACTCTGGCATCGACTCTAGTGCTATAAACCCTGCTTTGATATGTGGCATAGCCCATGGAAAGAATGCTCCCACAAATGGCAATAAGAATAAGATAAGTGTTAAGTCGTTTGCCCATGGTATAGGGTCGCTCCCATTTACTTGGTCTATATTTAGGTTAGTGTCCTCTGCCTTTTCAATAGACTTTAGTTTAGTTTCAAGACTCAGCTTTTTAAGTTCATCTTTACGTTGTACTACGGCTGCCTTAATTTTACTACGTTCTGTGAAGTAGTTTGTTACAGGGCTTATTAGTTGTGTTAGCCAATCCATTATAAGATTATCCTTGTGTTTTCGTTAATAAGCTCATGATGATAAGGAGTGCTAGGTATTCCAACATTAGGTCTTTGTAACCAATGAATTGTCTCATGCACACAGGAACAGAACCAAAGTGTTGTTTTACTACTTAGGTCTATCACAATCACTTGTCCATTACTCATTCTTGCAGCTTTGTATTGTCTGGTTCTACGTTTACTCATAGTAGGTTCTCTTTAAATTAAATAAAAAAGCCCACACCTAGAAAGGTATGAGCAAAGGAGTTAAGTTCTATTCAGGTAAGTACTAAGGTCTAGGATTATCTTAACTACTGACCTGAATAGAACCTAGCTAATACTAGATTCTATTCAACGGAATTCAGATTAG
>LGVF01060537.1_pt1 | contig 12738 bp, 12 predicted proteins | sample 469901 | NCBI WGS metagenome assembly LGVF01 (sample SAMN03893561, study PRJNA290197) | marine sediment metagenome | material: sediment; isolation source: combined push core samples #3730, #5133, and #5579 collected at Hydrate Ridge | place: Pacific Ocean: Hydrate Ridge | reverse complement strand
ATATAAAATCATTAAATTATTTTAGAATTCTGGCATAGCCTGCGCTACAATGCTCACATTCCATGTAGAAAGAACGATATTTTCTTTCCACCTTAAAAATGGGAAAATATTAATCAGTTTCAACTTATTGATTTTTAGAAAATACTCAATCTCCATGGGAAAGAAAAATCTAATAAGATGAGTTTCCTCTGTCTGTTCAATAATTGCCTTTCCTTTTATTCTCATTATGTGGAAATGAACATCTACAGTGTGTTCCATGATATTTAGTTTAGATTTTGTTATTCGTATGACTTTATCACCCTCATTTCCAATGACAAGTACTTTATCAGAAGGTTTTTCCGTCAATACTGCAGGACCGAACCAAACATCAAAAATAAACAATCCTCTTCGATTTAAATGACGACTGATATTTAAAAAAGCTTTCTCAATATCTTCATTTGTTGTCTGGTATCCCATCACAGCAAACATAGCGATTATAGTATCAAATTTCGTGTTTAGATTGAAATATCGAATGTCTTCCTGAAAAAAATCAATTGAAATATCTTTATCTTTATTTTTTACTTTTTCTTTAGCAATGGCCAACATGCTTTCTGATCTATCAATCCCTGTAATATCATATCCTTTTTCAGCAAGTAATAATGCATGTCCTCCAGTTCCGCATCCCATGTCCAGTATTGTTTTTGTATCGCCATCTGCAAATTGTCTAATCAAATAATCTATAAAATCTACTTCTGCAACATAATCTTTGTTATTATAAAAAATATCATAATAACTTGAGTATTTTTCAAAAACATTCATTTCAGCTTCCTCTTGTTATAATCTTATCAATTGCATTACATACCTCATCAATTTGTACTTCGGTTAATGTTAATCCAGAAGGGAGGTATAGCCCTTGTCTTGATGCTTTTTCGGTTTTTGGATATTCTTCATTTTTGAACAATCCCATATCCAGCAGAACTGGTTGAGTATGCAGCCCGGTGAAAAACGGTCGAGTTCCAATACCCTTTTTTTTTAGTCCATTTCTCATTATTTCTGCATTAATACCTGATGATTCATCAAGTTCAATTGAATACATCCAATAAACAGAACTAGCATAGGGTTTTTCTTGCTGAAATCGAACTCCGGAAATATTTGATAATCTATTTTTATAATACTCTCCAAGCCTTCTTTTAATTGAGATGAACTCTTCTACTCTTTCTATTTGTGCAACTCCGATTGCAGCTTGTAGGTTCGACATTCTAAAATTATAACCAAGTTCAGTATGATAAAAACGTTTTTCAGGATTGAAACAGAGATTACGGTAAGAAGCTGCACGTTCTGCGATGATCCGATCGTCGGTCATGACCATTCCGCCTTCTCCGGTTGTGATTATTTTATTAGCATAAAATGAAAAAGAAGCGACATCCCCCATACTGCCACATTTGAACCACTTATTTCCTTTTACTTTGCTGAAATATTCCGCTCCATGAACTTCAGAAGCATCTTCAATTATCATTAAATTGTACTTATTAGCTAATTCAAGTATAGGATCCATATCAACAGGATGTCCATATATATGCACAGGCATAATAGCCTTTGTTTTTTCGGTTATTCGGGGTTCTATCAGTGATATATCCATTGTCCATGTCTCGGGTTCGATGTCAATCAGCACGGGCTTAGCACCAAGACGAATGACAGCAATGGCACAGGAAATGATGGTAAATGAAGGCATGATAACCTCATCGCCATTTTTTATGCTAATTCCGTATAAAGCGGATTCCAAAGCTGCTGTTCCATTACAGACTGCTACACCTGATTTAACACCGATATAGCTGGAGAATTTTTCTTCGAATTCTTTAACAAATGGTCCGTCTGAGGAGATCCAACCAGTATCTATGCACTTACTAAGAAGTTCCTTTTCTCGTCCGTTAAGTGACGGTTCATTAACTGGGATCATGTTTTAATTCCGCTAAATCGTACCTTGTCTTCATCGCCTGCATAAGGACCCTGCTTTACCTCTATCATTTCCGTTTCTTCCAAGAATTCGAATCCGTGACCACCGGAAGCTAATAGTATGACATCGCCTGTTTTAAATTCACGGCTGCAGAAATATAATTTATCATCAGTATAAAAATTAATTTTCACATGTCCTCGTTTTATAAATAACGTCTCATGTGTATAGTTTATCTCTCGTGTATGCAATGTATGCATATGTTCCTGAATAGTATCGCCTTTTTTATGTTTCATGTAGCCTAATTGCTGCGAGAAATCGCCTGGTGTGAAGAATTCTATGCCGTCTTTGTTAAATTCACTGTAGATGATGATGGCGATGATCTGGTCGTTTATCATTATCTGTTCGGTTTGGGTCATAGGTGTTGCTTCTTTCTAAATCTGCTTTTTCATATTTTCATTTTCATACGAGCATATCTAGTATTTCCTTCGCTTCTTTGACAAGAGCATTGATACTATAGCGTTCTGCAATGAGTTCATAGCAGTTTTCACTGAGTTTTTTGCATAGTACCGGATTTGTTACTAGATTAATTATTGCATTTGCAAAGTCTTCTGGAGTGTCTGCAATCAGAATGTGTTTTTCATGTTCGACCATTAGTCCTTCAGCACCCAGCGTCGTTGACACCATCGGTATTTTACAAGCTCCCGCCTCCAGTATTTTAAAGCGCGTACCGGATTCAAACCTCAAAGGTACTAGAGCGATATCTGCATGACAAAGATATGGCAAAACTGATGGCAATTTACCTGTTATAGTAATATTAGAATCGTTTATATCCGACAAAAAATGATCGGATCCAATGCCAATGATATAGAAATGGATGTTTGGTATCTGCTGACGTACTAAAGGTAGAACTTTTGCAATCACCCAACGAGCTGCATCTGTCATAGGACACTGAGGCGAATAGAATGTTCCGGCAAGATAGATGCAAGGCTTCTTAAAGTCGTTCACTGGTGGAGGTATCTGCTGATATGTTTCAATATCAACCACGTTCGAAAAGAGCTTGACCTTTTCAGGAACCTTCGCAATAGAGCAAAAGTATAGTGCATCTATTTCAGAAACAGCCGTCGTAACATCCGCTAATTTTACTGATATCCGTTCTTCTTCTTCTTTCTTTTTCCCTGCTTGTGATATCTCTGCTTTCCTAATTAGCGATTCTTCATACGGCAGCTCTCTTAGAATAAATCGGGAATATACGGCACATGTGTCACAGACAAGCTTTATGTCTTGCCTTTTTTTCTTGATTTTATATACTAAATCAAACGAATTTTCGAGACAGCGATCACACCATAGGACATCTAACTTATTTTCGTCGAAATAATTAAGAATGAAATTAACATCATGATCTAAATTTTTTATCCTTATTCTTTGTAGTTTACGCAAAAATCTGTTGGATGAAAATTCATCGGCCGACGGAGAATAAAGGAAATTCACACAATAGTTTTCATAAAACTTTTGAGCTTCTAATCCACCAAGCGAATTAAAAGGTACTCTTGATACTATATGTAACTCAGACACCTTACTTAATGCTTTGATACAATTTTCAACACTCAATCGCGGGCCCCCAGCAGGGGGGTGTTCTAATACTGGAGTTGTATATAATACTTTAACCATTTTTAGTCCTTTTTATTTAAAATCACATATTTGCTTTCATCATGTAAAAGGTCAATCAACCATTCAACAGTCCAACCATCTTTCCAACTTAATGTCCTGCATATGCCACACCATGCTTATAAAGCCATTACCACCTTTATAGGTCATGGAAAAAAAATTACAGTCGATATGTCTGAAACCATCTGTTCTTCTGTGCATAGACTAAAACTATCTTCGATAGATAAGAAAATATTATTTCTGCTGTTACCATCCGATACCAAAATAATTGTTGGAATCTGAACATTCATCAAAAATGCGCACTAGATCGATCACTGTCTTTGTAGGTAATATCTCCTGCACGAATTTCTGATATTCTGGTGTTCTCTGCGTCACCACGATAACCTCAGCAAATTGGCATACTTCATCCAGATCCTGCACCAGCAAGCGCGCCAGGTGAGGAATCCGGGACTCAATATATTGCCTATTTGCTCCCACCAGCATAGAGACAACCACGTTTTGGTCATGAATAACCAGTTCGTACCCTTTACCGAGCAGACGCTCCAGGAGTTCGATAACAGGGCTCTCACGCAGATCATCTGTTCCTGTCTTAAACGTTAAGCCGAGTACACCAATACGCCTCTTGTCACAAGCCATGATCATTTTCAACGCTCGCTCGACTTGAAGTGCATTACTGTGCATAATAGCTGAAAACACAGGGACATCCATGTTGAAACGACGTGCCATGGCATTCAAGGCTCTGAGGTCCTTGGGCAGACAAGAGCCACCAAAGGCAAACCCCGGCATGAGATAAGCAGGGGAAATGTTCAATTGATGATCCTGGCAGAAAAGCTTGATCACTTGATGCGAATCAATTCTAAACTTTCTGCATATGGCGCTAACTTCGTTAGCGAATACAACCTTAAGAGCGTGATATGAATTGCTAACATATTTGATCATCTCTGCCACTTCACGCGGGACTTCAATAATTGGTGCCTCTATAGCACTATATATTTGTCGTAGCGCACCTAAAGCTCGTGTATTTTGAGTTCCGATTACCGTGTATGATGGATGAAAATAGTCATAGACGCTTGTCCCTTCGCGCAGAAACTCAGGATTGCTCACAACTGCAAAGTCTTGCTCTGCTATCATGTGTGATAAATCGGCTATGATTTCTTCCACATGTTGGCATGTACCAGGGGGTACTGTGGACCGAATCACTATAATATGAAACCCAACTTTACCTCGCAAACACTTGCCAATCTGTTTGGCAACATCCCAAATAAATTGGAGATCTGGATATCCATCAGTATCGGAAGGAGTACTAACGCAGATCATAGATAGATCAGCATCATCCATTGCTACTGTCACATCGGAAACGGCGGAGATTCTGCCGTATTTATGCTGTTCTTCCATGAGTGATTTAATGTCTTTCTCAATGATTGTAGGTCTGCCCTGATTGACAAGGTCGACCTTGTGTGGATTTATATCCACGCCAGTGACACTATTCCCCAATTTGGCTAGACAGGCAACCGAAACGCAGCCCACATAGCCAAGCCCAAAGATAGCTATGTTCATTTTCTTACCTCCTTATTGTGATAAATTGTTAATACATGACTATCGGCTATTTTAAAATATGACCAAAATAAATTTCATAATTTATATACCATCACGTCTATGTTTCATATATGGACATCAACAACGTTGGTTAAAGAGAACAGCGGATACTTGATATAATAAACGATGTAAAGGAATCTAAGCAATCAGCAATAAAATATTTATCCACTCATGATGTCCCATTCAGTCTATGTCAATATCAAACTTATCTAAAAGCATATACAGAGAATGGAATCGGCGGTTTAGCTGATCACAGAAAAGATGGTTATGCAAAGAAGATCACATCTGATATTCATTCGTGATCGGTTAGTGCCTCCATTCGTCCATTAATCTCTTCCTATTAACATTCGGATCAAGCGCTTGACTTTGATAAACTTCGAATAACTTCATAAGATCTGCATCAATACCTGAATAATCGAGTACAGTATCCAGGAGCCGATGTGATTTTTCTGCAAATACAGTTTCCCATCTTAGATGAGTATATCTGGGTGCTTTTTCTAAATTTATCGAAAAAACCAGAAGATATACACGTCTTGATACTATCAGAGTTAATATTACGACCCATAATAGAGTTTCTACTACCTGTGGATTTGATGGGGTATCATGATACAATAATGATCTGGAGCGTGCAATACGCCAAGGTCTACTTCACCGTAAAATTAGTGGTGGTTGGGACATAGAAAGGTGCTGAAGTCTTTGAATTGATTTTGAATGTTTATGAGACATCAAAGAAAAGAGGACAGAGATTAGTGGGAATGGTCAAGAAAAGGTTTGGGCAGTCTTCAGAAAGCGAAATTCAAAATGTTACTACTTCCTAAAGGTGAGTAGTTACTTACGATGTATAATATACAAAATCAAAAATTTTTTCAACGAAGTCTAATTTTTGATAATGGCATTTCTATATAATGGAATAAAATATATGAAACAATAAATGTCAAAACGAAAAATATAAAAAATTTTATGGATTGATTGAAAAAATTAATTTTAATTATTACTTCTAGAATAATTATATGGCATAAGTAGGCACTGAAACTGATTTTACCAATAAATATAAATGGCTTACTTTCCATAATAAATTTAATAGGCGAATTACTATTTATTGTCCCTAATATTAATAAGCTACTTAAAAAGCCAAAGAGGAGAAACTCTTTCTCAAAGTAACTTAATCCAAGATTCGTATTAAAAATAAAATTATAATGATTTGGCATAAATAATAATATTAATAAAAAAGAAATAGTGGACACAATCCAAGGGCCTCCCACTGCGTGGCGTCTTAAGATCGGCGTTGTGAACAAAATTTTGGGCTTAAACGTTTGTATATTTTTATACCTAATAACTTTCAGGCGGCCAGCGATCTTCAGAAACAATCGGTAGGCCTGCCATGATTGAGTCCACTACATAATCCAAGTATTTGTTATTTCCAGGCAGCAAATCTTCTAACGATTTGACTTTAAGCTTGGGTGTTTCACCCCATCGGTAGTCCATAATGTCAATATTGATATAGTAGTGATAGTGGTAGAATAGAATGAATTTATAAGCAAAGTCCACTTGTGCATCCAGATCAAGAACCTTTTCGCCTTGCAGCGTTTTCTCCAAAAGCTCGAAATACTCTTTTCGTGAGACCGGATCAATAGTGAACCCAAATCCGCGATATGGTGATTTGGCAGTTGTAATAACCGGTAACCCCGTTGCAGCCATTTCAATACCTACCGTTGTAGTATGGACAAGTCCAACCTTCACTAAAGGAAATAGCTGATAGACCGCCAATGCAACTTTTGGAGATAGTAAGAAGACATTTTCTGGCAAATGAACGCCTCTTTGTGAAAGCCCAACTTCGACCCTCTCTTCAGTTGCAGGAATAGATGGGTTCAGCTCCCCAGGGTGGGGTTTAATGATGAGTTGGAATTTTGGATGAGCCGCAAACCACTGAACAGTTTCAGCAATCCAATCGATCATATCGTTAAAAATGATTTGCTTATTTAAAGCAGCCAGATCCCAGATTACGTTGCTAGCTAACAATGCTGTTGGCTTTTTTGGGTCTATTCGGGCTAAATCGAATTCATCGTTTTGGTATTTCGCCAGAGATGCTGTGTCAAGAATCATCTCCTTCCCAGTTACACGTCCATCTAACCAGTTTTTCACTTTATCAATTTGTCGTTCGTCAAGTGTAATCCGTGAGAACTTTTGCCAGGGCTTGGAGAAATTGAGGTTCATTGATGCGTCATTATATGCATAACACCACGCACTTGGTCGTGTTCCTGACCAATGCGAATAATATGGGATGCTTTTTCTTTCACACAGCTTTTGCATTATAGCCCACATGCCATAATAGCTATCATTTGTTACAACCCGATCTGGTTTAACAGCGTCAATAATCCGTTCGTATGCGATTTTAAGCAAAAGAAAATTATTCAAGTGAACTAATCCGAGGGACTGATAGTCTGGTATCAAGTGATAGTCACCAACAACATAAAGGTTAACTAATTTGTCTTTGGCCCATAACCCAAATGGCAAACCGTCTTCGACATAAGAGACCCACTGTTCAGCGTCCAAGCTTTTAACTCTTGCTGCAATATCTTTGCGATCACTGTTTTGCAAGTACTGAGATAGCTTGAGTGCTGGCACAGGACTATTTTGCCAGAGTTTTTGGGACTTTACCACACAATTTTTACAATTTTCCACAAAATTTTGCCCACCCCACACACCACCGTACACTTCACATTCAACAGATTGGACGCCATCGCAGTAAATAGGAATGATTTCAACCCCCCGTAAACGCAGTGCGTAGGAGAGAATCCGGTCATGAATAAAGCAAGGGGGATAGATGCTAAAACTGGGTCCAAATAGTATTTTAATTGGCAACCTATGATGAATAGATTCTGAATAGTCATCAATTTCAGGCTCAATTTTATCTAAGTCTTTAATGTATTCAAGGTCATTCCTTTTGTCTATATGCTGCCTAACGAGGTTGCGGATTCGAAAACCTGCAGATTTATAAAAATATTCCGTATTAAACATCATATGAATCACTTTTCATTTACCAAGCATATAACATAAACGGCCGATATGGTTTTAAAAATGTATAGCACCCACCAAACACAATATTATAATCTGATCGATATTTAAAAAGTAAATCTCTTATTATACTAGCATTTTCATAATCGTGATATACGGCAATAGATATTTTAGGCTTATATTTCTTAATTATATCTTTCGCTCCTCTTATGACTAATATTTCAGAATCTTCTACATCCATTTTTAGAAAATCAATTTGAGGAGGGATTCCTATCTTTGCCATTTGATCTAAGGACGTTATTTCACAAGCTATGCTGCCATGTTGATTCATTTTGGCTTCACAAATAAAATCCTTACCTTGATCAAAATTAAGAAAACCTTCTTTATCCGAAAGACCTTTATTGACTATTTTTACTTTGTTTTTTTCAATTTCATTTCTATAGGTTATATTTAAACCTTTAACTAAAGCCTTTAAAGGTTCAAAGGCAAAAACTTTTGCTCCTCTTTGTAAAGCATATTTAATAAAAAAACCTTCACATGCTCCCGCGTCTATTACATAATCCCCTTTTTCTATACAAAGATCGTCAGTCACATAAGCATGAGGATTATCATTGAAAGGTGTGAAAATTTCATTATATATATACGACAATTCTCCAAGTTTGAATAATTCATTTTGTACCCATAATTCACAATCTCCAATTTTAATTTGTGCCATATCATCTTTTAAATTAATTATTTCCTCATCAACATTTGATCTATATCCGAATAGATTTAATTCAGCACCCAATGATTTTTCGTGAAAAGTAAATATATATTTACTATCTTTGTCCCCTCTTATTAATGAATATTTTTTCTTTAAGTTCAAGAGTCTATTTAGAATTTTCATTTCAATTGGTCTCAATTTAATTTATTAGTGCTAATGTCATTAATCTAGTATTTTTTATAAATTCAGAGAAATTAAAATTTGTATCTTGATGTTATGAATACTTTTTAATAGAACTAATCTGGTTGATAACTTTCTGTTGATTAGAGGAAGTTAACCCTATTGAACATGGAAGGCTCAATGCTTTCTTATTCAATTTTTCTGATATATTACATTCATCAACCTGTTTACCACCGGAATGGGCAGGGCTGAGATGTATTGGTTGCCATAAAGGTCTGGATTGAATACCTTTATCATTTAGGTCTTGAAGTAGTCTCATGTTATTCATCCAAAATTTTGATTCATCTATAAGAATAGTATATAACCAAAAAGTACTAATTGCCCATGATGCTTCAGACATTAGAGTAATTCCTTGAATTTTTTTTAAGCCTTTGTGGTAAACATCAGCTACCACACGTTTGATTGCAATAGTTTTCTCAATCTGTTCTAATTGTGCTACCCCCATAGCAGCCTGGATATTTGTCAATCGATAGTTATATCCTATTTCATTATGAATATATTCGATTGGATCATCTTTAGCCTGTGTGGTAAGATACTTTGCTCTGGATGCCCATTCCTCATTGTTTGTAACGATCATACCACCACCGCCTGTTGTGATGAGCTTATTTCCATTAAAGCTGAAACAGGTTATATCACCCAGATTACCAACCATACGGCCTTTATATTTCGCTCCCAAGCTTTCAGAAGCATCTTCAATTACAACTAAATTATATTTTTTTGCCACTTTAATAATCGGATCCATATCAACCGGATGACCCAGAATGTGGACCGGCAAAATGGCTTTGACCCTTCGGTCTGATAATTTATTATAAAGTGTACCATTTCTGATTTCACATTTTTTCTCAAGAAAATCTACAACTTTCTGTGGGTCCATTTGCCAAAAATCCGGTTCTGCATCTATAAAGACTGGCCATGCATCCACATATCGTATAGCATTGGCGGGGGCGATGAAGGTTAATGTTGATACCAGAACTTCATCATTTGGCTGTACTCCTGCAACAAGAAGGGAAATATGGAGTGCTGCTGTTCCATTTACGGTAGCAACACCATATTTACAGCCCACATAGTCTGCCACCATCATCTCAAAACGGTTAACAAATGGTCCCACAGAGGATACAAAATTTGTATCCAAGCATTCTTTAATGTATTTCCATTCATTACCTCTTATCTCGGGGACACATAGAGGGATAAATCCTTCATGTGGAGGAGCTCCAGGTTCAAATGGTGTAACTATCGAGCTTGTATATTTCAAGATTGTCTTCCATCCATTTGATTGTTTGAATTAGACCTTCCTTTAACTCATATTGCGGTCGCCATTCAAGTATGTTCTTCGCTTTAGTATTATCAGCGCAAAGCCGGTTTACTTCACTTTTTTCTGGACGTAACCGTTTTTCTTCAGATATAATAGGTATCTCTCTATCAGTTATTTTCATGATGGTTTTTGCAAGTTCTCCTACCGAGATTTCTTCCCCGGAGCCAATATTGATAACCTGACCAATAGCATCATAGGATTCAGCTATCTTAATAAATCCCTCGACAGTGTCAGCTATAAAATTAAAGTCGCGGGTTGATTCCAAATTTCCAAGATGCAATGATGGCCGGGTAAGTACTTGTGTAATAATTGTCGGAATAATAGCTCGAGCTGATTGGCGTGGTCCGAACGTATTAAAAGGGCGAATAGTGGTAATAGGGACTCCAAAAGAAAGATAAAATGCTTCTGCTAATTTATCAGCCGCTATTTTAGTAGCAGAATAAGGTGATTGCCCCTGTATAGGGTGTTCTTCATTAATTGGGACATAACGAGCAGTTCCATAAACCTCACTCGTAGATGTGTGTATAATCCGTTCAATGTTATTTTCCCGTGCTGTTAGAAGTATATTGAGAGTACCTTCTATATTGGTACGCACATAAGATGCCGGAGCATGGTAAGAATATGGAATGCCAATTAATGCCGCCAGGTGAAAAACTATATCTACACCTTCCATAGCATGTTGGATACTATCTCTATCACATATATCACCAGCAATTACGTTTATTTCATCACTAAAATTTGAGTTGTTTAGCCAACCCCATTTTTGCTGAGCATTATAATGAATCATCGCTTTTACATTAGCTCCCAGCTCGACTAATCGTTCGGTTAAATGACTTCCAATAAATCCACCGGCACCTGTTATTAGTATCGTTTTCTCTTTCCAATTCATATAGTCAATTTCCCATTCTTTATATCATTCTGTGCTTGTTCATAATCTGCATGTTTACCAATGTCTAACCAATATTCAATAATAGGAAAACTCACGATTGTACATCCATCATTAATTAGCTGCTGGATAAAATTCGTCATTTCCATGTGTTGCCCATTTTTAATATAGTGACGCACTGAAGGTTCTATAAGGTAGATACCGGCATTGACCATAAAATTAAGATCTGGCTTTTCAAGAATTTTACGCACCCACGGGCCATCATATTCTATTATACCATAAGGTACCTGTAGATTGTACTGCCGTACTCCTATTGTCATGTCCGCTCTTTGCTCACGGTGGTAATCTAACATCGCCCTGTAATCGACTTTTGTAAGAATATCGCCATTGATTACCAGAAGTGGTTCTTCATTATTTTCCATCAAACCCAGAGCTCCAGCAGTGCCTAAGGGATTATCTTCATTCACATAATTGATATTAACATCGAAAGCAGTTCCATCTCCAAAAAAATTATTAATCTTTTCGGACTGGTAATGAGTTGCTATGTTTACGTTTCGTATTCCTGATTTTCTCAATTGCTCAATAATCAATTGCATAAGTGGACGTTCTCCCACCGGAAGCATGGATTTTGGAAGTTCTTTAGTTAGAGGATACAGTCGCTTCCCGAAACCACCAGCCATTACCATTGCAGATAATTCAAGAAATTCATTTTCTGTAATAAGATCTCGACGCAATATCAGGTCAACTACCCGATTAGCTTCATTGATTATAGGTAGGTGGTTCACTACGAATTTCCGGCTGTGATCCATGAGGTGAAGAGTCTCTGTTGGTGACATGTTTGTTTGGGCTATGACAGGGTTTTTATTAGCAATTGTCATACACGATTCTTCAAGAGATTGGTTTTTTAGAATCGCACGTCTTATATCCCCGTCGGTGATAATACCTAATAACTTGCGATCTTCATTACAGATGAGTAAGATTCCTGTTCCCGCCTGATCTACAATTGAAATCGCTTCAATGATTGTAACAGTAGGTAATATCAAGCATTTATTTAAACGATATTCATGATTATGATTGTCTTCTTTTATCATAAGCCTTAATTTTTTAATTTTAACTTTGCCAATTTAAAAGGTAAATCGCTATTAGAGACCTAGTTGGATACGAAAATTCAATAAAGTTACAATTACCATCAATACTAATTGATAAATTTTAATCTGATAAAATCAAGTTATTTATCCATTATTTAATCAAAGGATTTGCTGGAATACCTATAACAGTTAATCCTGTATGTACATCTTTTGTAACAACAGCACCCGCTCCAACTGTTACATAATCATTTATATTCAAATATTGTAGAATAGTCGCCCCAGTGCCAATCAAACAACAAG
>LGVF01039949.1_pt1 | contig 12739 bp, 15 predicted proteins | sample 469901 | NCBI WGS metagenome assembly LGVF01 (sample SAMN03893561, study PRJNA290197) | marine sediment metagenome | material: sediment; isolation source: combined push core samples #3730, #5133, and #5579 collected at Hydrate Ridge | place: Pacific Ocean: Hydrate Ridge | reverse complement strand
GCAATATTTAACATATTAGTACACTATAATTACTTATAATTACTATCCCTTATACTATTATCTTGTGAGTTACATATTAACTTTCATTGCTCATCAATTACGAGTAACAGGGTAATGTATATAATCCTTGTGGGAGAAATAATAACGAGGTATTTTAAATAATAATTAAAAATAAATGCATTGTACACTCACAAATAAAGAAAGAGCAATAGGGAAAACATGTAGAAGTATGGAATGTCAACAATGTCCAAAATACAGAGTTACTAAACCTACATATTCTGTTTGAATAGATAAATTAGATTTACCTGATAATACTTTTGATAATTGATACACAGAAGATATTATATGAAAGCTAAATGAAGTAATAGATTACTTAAATTCTAAAGTTAATTAAAATTTGATTTAATAAGGAAAGTTCTTATAATTAATAGTGGATTAGCTTAAATCAATTGGAGATTTTAGAAAGATTATAATTAGGTGCTAATCCAATTGAGCCTATTTGTAGTCTTTTTTAAGTGAAAGATTATGAAAACCTGCACTAAGTGTTGAATGGAACAAGAGGTAAATAATTTCTCTAAAGCTAGTAACTATAAAGATTGATATAATAGTCGCTGTAAATCATGCTTATATAAATATTATATAAACTATAAAAAAACTAAGCAATGACTCATTGTTAAGATATATAGTAGTCAAAAGGGTAGTTCAAAAGATAGATGATATATTAATCCTAATTACACTATAAAAGAATTAGAACATTGGTTGTATAATAAAACTTCTTTTATAGAATTATTTAATAAATGGCTAAAGAGTTGATATGAACCAAGGCTTATTCCTAGTGTTGATAGGTTAGATGATTATAAACCATATTCATTAGATAATATTCAATTGTTAACATGGGGGGAAAATAAGAGGAAATGAGAATTAGATAGAATGAATGGAAAAAATAATAAGAAAAATAAAGCTGTTAAGCAGATAGATTTAAAGAATAAGGTTATAAGTATATATTTTTCATTAAGAGAAGCAGAAAGACAAACTTGAGTAAATTCATTTAATATATCTGCTGTATGTAATGGAAAAAACACAACTGCTTGATGATATAAATGGAAATTTATTATATAAAATGATTTTATGATAGATGCTACTATAATTGAATACGAAAGCTGAAGTAAAGTAATCTTATATAGTAAGATGGAAATTCAGACAAAAGATATTAAGAAGAAAGTACATATCTTATTATGAGATAAAGAATTAGAAAGAATACAAACAATGCCTTTTAAAGAAGTAGCATGAATTGTAGATAACATACTAAATGAGAAATGAATATTTAATGATTAATTAGATTATGAGAAATATAAAAGATATAAACCAATTACCTACTATTATAGATAATAATCATGAAAGTATACTGAGGTCTTACCAAATCCTAGAACTAGTAAAAGAAATGATTAAAAGATGAGATAGTATAGAAACTATGTGAGAGATTATAGAACAATGTGAACACGAGGAATTAAAAGTTACAGGATGACAAACTTTTGATATTAACCCAATAAATACTAATAGACATTCAGGTCATGCAGGAGATGATATATTAATGAACAATAATCCATGAAAAAAACTAAATTATAAATTTGATGACCAATGAGAGTGTATGTGATATAATACAGTAGATGAAAGTACAGGAGACCTTATTTTCCATGATTTAAAAAATAAATAAGAAATTATGATAGAAAGAAAAGATAAGCTTAAAAATAAAATAACAGTAGCAAAAGAGTTATTAAAAAACCCTCTATCTACTGAAAAAGAATTGAAAGAAAAGACTTGACTATGAGCATGAACAGTTCATAGACAAAAGAAAGAAGTGGAGAAAAACGGAGTAGAAAGCGATATTATAGATAGAGTACTGGAAATGGATGATGATATTATGGAATTAGTTAATAGTATTACATATAAAAAACTGAAAGAAAAAGTAGATGGAGAACATGAATTAAGTTTACCTGATTTAAAGATAATGTGAGATTTAGCTAATAACTCTACTAAGAGAAAAGCTATATTTGATAAGTGAGATAAATTAGACCCAAATAGAGATATTGTAATCCAAATATAATGAAGATAGATTTATCACAAGCATTAAGACCTTGGCAAAAAGACTATATGAGTAATAAGAAGAGATTTAATGTTCTTGTTGTTCATAGAAGAGCAGGTAAAACTGTTTGAGCTATTGCAGATGAAGTAATATGTATGATTAGTGAATGAGTACATGATTATTGATATATAGCTCCTACTTATAAGCAAGCAAAGAAGATAGCATGGAGAATTATTAGAAAGTTCTGAGACCAAATAGGATGATTTATATATAATTCATCTGAGTTAATGGTTACTTTTGAAAATGGCTCTACTTTATCATTGTTTGGTGCTGAGAATCCTGATAGTTTGAGATGATTAGATTTATACTGAGTTATATTTGATGAATATGCACAACAACCTAGTTGGATATACTGAGAGATTATATTTCCTATGATTAATGCTAATAGATGATGGGTAACATGGATAGGAACTCCTAAAGGTAAAAATGCTTTCTTTAAATTATACCAAAGAGCTTTACTTGATGATAGGTTTTACACTTCTTTACTTAGATATACTGATACATGATTATTAGATGAGGAACAAATATCTGATGCAAGAGCTGAAATGACTGAAGAGGAATTTATGCAAGAGTATGAGTGTAGTTGGGAAGCTCAATTAAAATGAAGTGTGTACTGAAAACATCTAGCAGAAGCTCATAGAGAATGAAGAGTAAAGAAATGATTATATGACCCAAGTTTACCAGTTACAACCTTTTGGGATTTATGAATGGCTGATGCAATGGCTATATGATTTATACAAGTAGTTTGAAAAGAGATTAGAATTATAGATAGATATGCAAATAGTTGATTTTGATTTGAACATTATACAAATAAGTTAATTGAAAAAGGTTATAGATATGAAAAACATTATTTTCCTCACGATATAGCTAATAGAGAACTAGCTACTTGAACTAGTAGATTAGAAACTGTAAAGAAGTTATTATGACCCGATTGTTATGTTGTACCTAAAAATACAATAGAGAGTTGAATAAGTGCATGAAGATTAATATTTAAATACTTATGGATAGAAGATGATTTAGAAGAGTTCATTAATAATTTATGATTATATCAATATGAATATGATGATAAGTTAGGAGAGTTTAAAAAAAATCCTAAACATGATTTTACTTCACATGATGCTGATTGGTTTAGATATATGGCTACAATATATAGAGCATTAACAACTCCAGTAGTAGTTAAAAAGATAGCTAGAGTCAAGATTCACTAGAGATAGACATAAGCTTGCATAAAGCACATAAAGTAGTAATATACTTGTGTGCTTTTATAATTAATAAAAAGAAGCTATGGATATAAGAGATATATTCTCGCCTGAAGATGAGTTAAACCTCAGAGCTAAAATGGCTAAAGAATATGCGAGAGCAGATAAACATACTAAGACTTGGAAAACTTCAGTAGAAAATGTGTGAAGAGATTATCTTTTACCTGCTCCTGACCAAGATAAAGTTAAAGTTAGAGTAATTGAATGATTACTAAGAAAAAGAAAGAGTGTACTATTATCTGATGAACTTCAAGTAACTAATGTACCTATGAATTGAGTTCTAGGACAAGATATAGCTGAAAATGCTGATAAGGTACTTAAAGCTAATTATGTTTCTATGGATATTAGAGGAATGTATGAAGATGTACTTGTAGATGATGGTTTACAATGAGTTTGAGTATGGACTGTTGATGGTTGGAATAATCATGACCAAGAACCAATACCTCATTATGTTGATTCAAGATTATGTTTTCCTGACCCTGATAATTGGAGAGGTAATAAAATGAAGTTCTTTTGAACATTATTACAAAAATCTATCTTTGCTTTAGAAGCTGATGATGCTTTTGATGCTGATAGAGTTACATTAATTAGAGCTGAAAGAAGTAAAGAATTACAAGCAATAGCTAGAGCTAATAATGCTATTAAAGGATTTACTGATACTGATGTATGAGAAGAACTAGTTGATACTTATAATCATATCACAATCTTTAAATCAAGTACAGATAAAGAATTTCATCTATATCTTACTACTTGGGGAGTAGATAGAGCTACATTAATTAGAGCTGTTAAGATGAGAGCTTTAACTGATACAGAAAAAGCTGACCCTAGTAAAATAACTCTTTGAGTACATTTATTTAGAGCACATCCAATTAAATGAAGTTTTGCATGAGCAAGTTTAATAGATGATTCAGGACAATATCAAGATTTAAAAACATTAATGACTAATTTACTTATATATCAAGCAATTGAAGCATGATTAGGTGGTAAAACATTCGTTGATAGTTCTTTAGGTATAGATACAGATGATTTAGCAAGTATTACTTGACCTGCTGTTATTCCTTATACTTCTGATGATTCAACTAAAAATGCTGCTAATAGTATTATATTAGAACAAGCAAGACCTAATAATCCTGCTGTACAAAATGGATTAAATACTATTGATAGATTAAATGAAGAAGCTACTGATATGAGTTCTATTGCTTCAGGGCAAAGTCTTTCAGGTAGTCAAACTAAAGCAGAGATACAAACATTACAACAAAATATCAATCAAGGGATATTGCTTATGGCTGATAGTTATATGCAAACACTAATAGGATTTTGGAGTAATATTATGCTTAGTTACGAAGTTCACATGAGTCCTCAAAAAACTAAAACTGTTGTAGTTATTTGAAATACTTGACCTAGACAATATGGATTCAAAAAGAATGAATTTGTATCTAAATGAGGAGTTTACATAACAATTAAGTCTAAATCACAAGAAGACATTAAGAATAAGCAAGATTTTGCTCAATTAGCTATTGTTTATGGAACTATAAGACCTTTATTACCAAATAGTAGTACACAAGCTAATAGTTTAGATAGAGCTTATATAGATAAAGCATGAATTAGAGGATTAGAATGAGAAAGTTTAATTACTCCAACTGCTGATGAATCTAAAGCACTAGCTCACTTATCTCAATTAAATAGAGATATTGAATTAGAATCTGCACCTCAAGTATGAGAAGACCATAATACATATATTCAAATATATAAAAATGGTATACCAACAGAAGCTAGAGATAATGCAATTGCTGTAAGAAAAAAAGCATTAGCTGCTGCTCCAAAACCAGTAGAAGAACCAACTGAAGTTGATTGAACTGCTAAACAAATGTGAGCTAGTATGTTAATGAACCAAGAAGCACAAAATGGATGAGTAACAAGCTTACAAGATGCAGCCGTATAACCACTAACCAAACCTAAAATGAAATTAGACCAAAATGAAAAAGATGATTTAAAAGCCTTAGTTAATCATAGAGGATTTAAAATATTAGAAAAACTAGCTAAGGATATGGAGTACAACTTACTTAAAGAGTTTAAAACAATCAATTTAGCAAGTGAATGAGCTTGAGTTAAACTTAATTGAGCACAAAATAAATTAGCTTGAGCAGAATATTTAATAAATACTGCTAAGTCTTCTACACAATCTATTGTAGAGAAAAAGTAATTAAAATTAGGGATTAGCTACGGCTAGTCTTTTTTATTTGACAAAGTGTATGTTTTTGTATATATTTAGTATTGAAGATTGGAGAATCTTTTACAAACTACTTTATTCGCATAAACCAATGTCATATGGTAAACATAGAGGGAATGACTACTGAACAAGTAGCAGAAATAGAAGCTTTACAAACTAAAGCAACAGAATTAGAAGAGAAAAACACTACTCTTTGAGATAAAATATACAATCTTAAAAAAGAAAACAAGTCGGACAAGGTTAAAATTGAAACCCCTGCTTGACTAACTAGAGAAGAAATAATTAATCTCAATAAAGAGATAGCATTTGAAGCTGCTAATCCTGAATTAGTTAATAGTGAAGATTTTAAAGCATACACCTCTAAATGATATGGGTTAGATGATGCTAAAATATTAGTAGAAGCAAAAGACCCTACAATTGCTGCAAGGCAAAACACAAATAATGCTAATTTTACCTCTTGAAGTCCTAGCAATACTACTGGAGCTTATACTATGGAACAACTTGCTGAAATAGGTAAAGTTAATCCTAGTAAGTATACAGAGTTATTAAAAGACTATAAAGCAGGTAAGATTACAGTAAAATAATCTTAAAACCTAATTACACTAAAAATGGCTGTAAACACTACTGTTGTTGTTGATAATCTTAACAACCAATACCAATCACAAATAGAAAGCAAAACTATTGCTTTTCCTTTAGTTAATATGAGCTTACAAGCTGATTTAGCTAACCAATGAGATACTGTTCTTGTTAAATACATGAATAACATTGACTTAGATACTGCTGCTTCTTCTGGACTAGCTATATCTGAAACTGCTTATGTTGAATTATCTGATTCATTAGTAGTAGACCAAGTTAAAAACAAAAACTTCCAAATCAAAGATATTGAAGAAATTAGAAATAACTTAAATGTTCAATTAAAATTAACTGAACTTATCTCTAATGCTGCTGCAAGAAACTTAGATAAATATGCTTTAGCTATTGCTGTTGCAGGTGCAGGTACTGTATTAAATTCAGGTGCTGCTACTACTGTTACTGCTGCTACTGTTTATGCTGATATCGAAGAAATGAGAGTTACTCACGATGAAGCAGGTTTAGATGGAGTTGAAACTCAATATTTATTTATTGATGCTAAAAGAGCTTCACTATTAAGACAATCTCCTGTATATACTGGAACTGCTGGTGGACTTACTGCTAGAGAAAAAGCATATATCGGTAATATCTCAGGATATGAAGTTTACCAATCAAATCACATACCAGTTGATGGTTCTGATACTTATATGATTGCATTCGATGCTGAATCTATCAATGGTGCTGAACAAATGAATAAATTTAAAGTAACTGATGGTGCAAACTCTATGTCTTCAAGTTTATTATTTGAAAATGTATATGGTATGGATGTACTAGGTTTAAACCCAGTAAGAATCGTTGCTAACAAAATTGTTGCATAATTATTAATTAACCAAATTAAAAATGGCTGATAAAAAAATTGAAAGAAATGATGTTTTAGATTTAACTAAAGGTAAAGAAGCTGTAAAAGCTAAAATTGCTGAAAGAAAAGCTAAAATGAAATTCTTTATTGATAACGAAAAAGCAATTGCTAAAGCATCTGCTAAATAATACCTAAAAGGGAGTGATTAAGTTCACTCTCTTTTTTTATTGCTTTAAAATCTAATTATGTTATATTATATACAAATAATACTTAAAAATATATACTATGAACTGAACAGCGATATATACTAGAGCTTTAAGACAAACTCATACTAATCCTGATGATTATGATATTTCAGATGCTTCTGAAGATATGAATCTAAGATACCAAGAGTTAGTTGATGAGATAGTTAATGTTACTAAATGAGATTACTTTTGGGATATATGAGAAAGTAATACAGTTGTTGGACAAAGTGAATACTTAGTAGAAAAACTAGGAATAGCTCCTGATGATTTAGATATTAAAAAGATTAACAAAGTTTTCATTAAATATTCAGCAGACCAAGAAATAGGTACTTTAGTTAAGTATCAAAACCCTTGAGTTTTATCTGAACATCCTGATTACTATAAAACTAATCAAAGTAAGAACGAACCTTTCTTTTATATACAAGATACTTCTATATTTATATACCCTGCACCAACAGAAATAGTTGCAGATGGTCTAGAAATCTTTGTTATACATAAACCTGAAGCAATTACAACTGCTAGTACAGAAGAAGAAATAGAATTACCTTACCAATATCACAAATTAATTTCTGATGGTCTTAGGATTGATATTTTCCTATGACAAGCTAAAGAAAACGAAGCACAAGTTGCACAAAAAAAATATGATAAAGGAATAGGAGATATGCTTTCTTTCATTAAATCAAGATACAACCAACCAATTGTAAAACAAGTTATAGTTCCTAATTCTATGAGATAATGGCTAAAGCAATAAGAACTTACAATCAATTCTACAAAGGAGTAGCTCAAGATGATTTCTTAACTGGATGACCTTGAGTTATTGATTCAAGAAATATAGACTGAATAACTAATGGTTATTGAGCTGTTTTATGACCTAAAAGTAATAAAACTGTACTCACTAATATTCCTATGTACTGATTCATTAATACAGCTAGTATTTGAGATAATGAAATGCACATTTGCTGACATGATTGAGAATATTGAGTTACAGATGCTACTATTTGAGAGATATATAAACAAGATTCTGTTGATTTAACACCAGTTGCTACAATATCTGCTACTGATACAGACTATTTTGCATTAGAAGCATGAATTATGTTTGGTTCAAAGATGTATTTTGTAGGTAAAAATGCTGCATTATCTTCAAATCAAGTACATTGGGCTGATGTAAATTTAGATTGAACTATAACTAATTGGAATTTTAATAAACTAGCTGCTGCTAAAGGCTCTAGTAGAATAACTTGTTTTCTAGTTACTTGAACATTCTTATATGTATGAATAGGTAATACTATTTATCAAATAGATAGTGGATGAGCAATAGTTGTATTTGCTATATTTGATAATATTATTACTGGAATAATGCAACATTGAACACAATATGTTGTATATCAAAGTAATTGAATAGTATCTTATTGGGATTGAACAAGTCAAGTCCTTTCTGCTAATCAAAAACTAGGGTATTATCCTAATCAAGTTACACAAAGAGCTAATACAGATTATATAACTACTTCTGATTGAGAAAGTTATATAGGTAGTTGATTTAGTGTACAACAAATCACTAAACCTAAAGAAAGTAATAGACTTAATGATAATTCACAATATATTAGTAAACTGAACTTTGAAACAGATTTAAGAAAAGTTAATAATGGTTTAGAATTAGCTTTATGAGATATATACTGAATTTCTACTGATTCGATACCATGAATATATAAATATGGTAAAGTAATAGAATGAGTTGTAGCTAGTCCTAATAAGATTATAACTAATAACTTCGCATTTGAAGACTTTGAAGAATTAAATAGTATGTTATATCAAACTGAAACAAAGAAACTATATTATTCTTATAAAACTGCTACTTGATACTGAGTAGATTATATAGATTTACTAAGTAGAGAAACAGCTAAAGATTGATATTTTGTTACAGAAGTATTTAGTGCATGAACTACATTAAAGAAGAAGTTAAATCAAATTGCTTATACAACCTCTAATACTGCTTGAGCTAATTATGTTAAAGTATATTATAGAAAAAATAATGGTAGTTGGAATTTAGTAGATACAGTTAATAATTCTGTTGACACTATTGCAAGAAAGATAATGACTAAATGAGCTACTTGAGAATTTATAGATATTCAATTAAAAGTTGAATTACATAATGATAATCAAGATGAAATCTCGCCTATCTTACATGAATGACAATATAATTATGACACTTGATACTAAACAACCTAAAGAATACAAAGCAGAATATTTAAAGGAATATAACTTAGAACCATTTGAACCTGAGTTAGTTCCTTGAATAAATGCACCTCAAATTGATGCTAATATATCAATTGATAATTAGAGAAAAACCTATATACTATTATTAATAACAATAACTAATAATTATGGCTGATAAGAAAACATTTATCATTTGAGAGGGTTGAGAATTTACACCTGAACAAAAAATAGCATTTGATAAACAAGAAGCAGAAAAGATTGAAGCTCCTATCGTTGAGCCAGTAATAGAAGACCCTATTATTCCTGAAGTTAAATGACCTGAAACAGTACCTTGAGCTGTACCTGATATTGTACCTGAGAACTGACCTGAAACTACTCCATGAGCTGTTCCTTGAATAGTACCTGAAGCACCTGAGGTGTCAGACCAAGATACATTTGCTAAAGAATTAGATAACCAAAAGAAAGAGTTTGAATTAGATAAAGCTAAAAGAGAAACTGAAGAAAAGATAGTTACTGATAAACAAGTTAAAGAAACTGATGCTAAAACTATTGAACAAGCTGAAGAAGTTGCTAAGAATGAAAAAGCAACTGCTTCATTTAATGCTGCATTAGAAACTGGTAACTTAGAAGATGTTGCTAAGATTAGTTCAGAAAATCCTGAGTTAAGAGATGAATTTAATGCAATGGTTAAAGCTAACCTAAAGAATAAAGCATGAATAGACTTCTTTAAAACTTATGCTTGAATGAGTAATGAAGAAATGATGACTTCTGTTAATGACTGAAAGTTAGTTACAACTTCTGACCAATATAAAACATTACCACCTGAACAAAGAGCAGCATTTGAAGCTTATAGAAAAGAATATGATGCAAGTCAATCATGAACTAAAGATTATGATAAAAAGAACTTTGAGAAACAAAATACTGCTAATACTATAACTGTTCCTACTTATACTTGATTAGATTTAAGAGAAAAAAGTAAAGAATTAATGAATAGTGAAGAATTAACTAGTTCAAGTTCTAAAATAACTACACTAGAATGAGAAGTTAATGATTATAATGATGAATTAGCTAAGATTAAGAAAGATGTTAGAAAACAATATCCTAACTTACCAAGTTCTGCACAAGCTTCAATCATAGCTGATAGACAAGAAAGTATCACAATAGCTAAAAATACTAAGTTAAACGAATATAATACTGAATTAGGACATTATACAAGACTTAAAGATAATGTGAGTCAAGAATTAGAGTTTATGAAGTATGAAGACTGACAAGCTAAATATCAATATGAAACAGAATTAAATCAATATAATACAAATAGAGCATTAATGAGTAATGTTGCAATAGCTGAGTTTGAAGCTAAAAATAAAATTGCTGCTGAAGATACTAAACACCAAAGAGATTTAGAAGTAATTGATTATAAAGCTAAAATAGCTAAATGAGAAATTAAAGGTAAATGGATAGAAAAAGATGATTGATTCTATTTTGCACAAGATAATTGAATTATTGATAAAGTTTTAGATTACAATGCTCCATGAGGGGTAACTGTTAAATGAAGTTTTGAGTGAGGAGAACCTTATACTGAAGTATATAATGTAAATAATCAATGAATAGGTTTTACTTCTGATAATACATCATTAGTAGCAAACGAAAGAGAATTATTAAATACTCCTAATGGCTCATCTATACCTACTAGATTAACTAAAGAACAATTAAGTCCTAAAAATCCATGAGGGAAAGAATGTTGAGAATATGTTAATGATATTGTTGCAAGAACTGTGTGAGAAAAAATAGGTAGCACATGGAATGATAAATTATCTTATGCTAACGAAGCTGAATGAGAGGTATGAAGTGTTGCTGTTTGGCAAGTAGACCCAAATAATAAAGAAATGGCTGCTTATGGACATACAGGAGTAATTATCTGAGAAACTTCAGATGGTAATGAATGGATTATTAAGTCAAGTAATATTAAAGGTAAAGGTGTTGTATCTACTGTTAAAGTACCTAAAGAGGTAGTAAATTGATATAGAACTACTAATGTTATAGGAAAAGATAAAACTTTTAATGATATTCAAAAAACTTTAATAGATTCAATAGATACTAAAGATTTAGTAAAAAAAGATAATAAAGAAGCTTTAAAAGAAGCTTGAATATCATTAACTGAAGCATTAGAATATAAATCACAAAACATAACTGCTGCTAAAAAAGAAGATTATACAACAGCACTAGGTTTATTAGATAAAATGATGGATGCTTGAGCTTGAGATTGATTTAGTGATGCTATATGATTATATAGTTGGGCTAGGAATACTTCTGATAGTTGAGAGATAACATTTGATGCTTGAACTGATGCTGCTGATTTTAAGGCTCAATTTGATGCTTTAGTTGATGGATTAACTTTACCTAACTTAGATAAAATGAGTTGAGTATTAACAGATAAAGATATTGAGTTATTAAAAAATGCTTCTAAATGAGGTTTAAGTCTAACAATGAGTGAAAGAGATTTTAAAAAAGCTGTTGTAGATTTAAGATGAGCTTTAAATAGAGCTAAAAATTGAATTAAGTTACCTGAATGAGAAGTAATATTTACTGATGATGATGGTGTTCAATATTCTAAAGAAACTTTAACTGAAGAAATTGAAAGAGCAATTAATGCTTGAGAAGCTACTGCTGAACAAGTAAGACAATATTTAAAAGATAATAATATTAACTTATAAAACTATGCAAACTTATTGAGGATTAAATGAAAATGAGATTGAAAGTGGGTACTTCTGAGAAGTATCTACTAGTAATCCATTAATAGACTTAGGAGTTATTGATAAACCTACTATTGCACCAACTTGAATTTGAGCTGTATTTGCTAGGGAAACTAAAGAAGCTGAAGATACTGGTTTTTTAGAAAAAACTTGAGGATTATTAAAATGAGTTAAAGAAACTGTTGAAGAACCTTTAAAAGAAATAGTTGAGTGAGGTTTTACTTTAGTAGATGATATAAAATTACTTAGTGAATGAAAACCTGAAGAAACGAAAGGGTTATTATGAGATTTTTTTAAAGCATGAGAGGGTAGATTAAGTAAAATAGAAGAATTAAATGCTTCAATAGATGCAACTTGAGGTAATATGTTCGATAAAACTATTTGAACTGCCTTAAATGTTCTATGAGCTTGAGTTGACTTTACCTGAGATGTTATTGTATCTTGATTAAAAACATTAGCTCCTGAA
>LGVF01464804.1_pt1 | contig 12755 bp, 12 predicted proteins | sample 469901 | NCBI WGS metagenome assembly LGVF01 (sample SAMN03893561, study PRJNA290197) | marine sediment metagenome | material: sediment; isolation source: combined push core samples #3730, #5133, and #5579 collected at Hydrate Ridge | place: Pacific Ocean: Hydrate Ridge | reverse complement strand
GGTTGAAGGGCAAGTTGGGAGGGGGCTAGGGGGGGGGCTACAGCGTGGTGCGATTTCGGATGATATGGACCAGCTTCTCGATGGGACGCGCGCCCCATGTGCATGGAAAGACGGCCGCTAAGACCTCGGCGGCTCTCTTGCAGGCCGATAGGTGGGACTCTCCGTCCCCAAAAAATCGCACTAGAGCGGTCATGACAGACTTCCATTCGTCCGCAAGGCGTTTGGTTCGCTTGCCTTTGGAGTTGAATGGGCTAGGCTTCTTGGGATCCTGCTTCTTAGGGTCCTGCTCTTCAAGAAAGTCTCGATATTGTGTAGCGAAGACTTCGGCCAGCTCCAGGTAAGACAATCCGCTTCGGAGCGATGCAGTCAAAGCGACGGGCGTTAACGGGGTTAACAGCCCTTCGAGGCTTTTCCTGTGGGAGTGCAGGGCCTTCAGGTTTCGATTGATCTCCCGCAGAAGCATTCGCCTCATGGTTTCGACTCGTTCCAGGTCGGCCCCTTCGACAACGAATTGTTCCGGGTTTTCTAATAGATTGTCGGTTAAAATCCTTTCAAGCAAGTCCACTTGCTGTTCAGCATACTCTGGGTGAGGCGATGCCTTGATGATTTCCAGAAGTCGATGGCGGGGAATCTCGAGAGACGCGTCCCCAAAAACCGGCAGAGGAACGGCATCGCTGCCGGCTACGGGCAGGGCGCAGGCTTTCATCCCCCTGCGTGCGCATGCCTCACAAAAGGCCTTGGCGTAGGTCCGCCGTAGTGCAGTAAGCCGGGCCTCCCAGTCTGCTTCTATTTCCTGGCGGTTTTTTTGTTGGTCCATCGGGGCCTCACTTTTTGAAGCTGATAACGTTGTCGGCCTGCTGGCCGGTGACGATACATTCCAATTTGCGGCCCCAGCTTTCAAGGGCTTGTTGGATCTCAGCGTCGTATTTGTGCCTGTTATAGATTGCAGTTACACCAGCTCTGGTATGGTTGAGAACGCGGCCGATCAACTCGTCAGTATATCCCAGACGCCCTAACCCGGTAGCACAGGAACGGCGCAAATCGTGCGGCGTCCAAGGTTCTTGAATGGAGAAGAAGAGCTTCCCCGCTTGTGGCCCTGGTTGTGCCCATGAACTGTTCCGGCGGACCGCATGAGCCAAGGCGTTAACTTCAATTGGTTTCTGCACGGTTGGCTTCTTGCTGCGAGGGGAGGGGAATAGGTATCCGCTTGTCGGAAGGGTGGCGATAATCTCTTTGACAAGGGGGGAAAGGAAAACCCGGTGTTCCCGTTTGTTTTTCGCTCTTTCGGCGGGGATGGTCCACCAGTCTTCTTCGATTTCACGATGGTGGATCCCGATAACCTCCCCGGGGCGCTGTCCGGTGGCGAGGATCAGGCGAAGGGTTTGCTTCAACGGCTCTGACATGCCGGCCCCTTCTAGCTCAGTCCAGAAGGTGCAGATTTCTTCCTCAGAAAAGAAACGGGACTTCCTTACTTCCTGCGAGGGCAGCTTGACCCCGGCGCATGGGGTGTATTCGATCAGGTCGCGTTCAAGTGCGAAGTTGAACATTCTGCGGACGATTTTGAAAACCTGGTTTGCCTGGTTTGGGGAGCCGCGATCAACAATGCGATCCAGTAGAGCAATTACGTCTCGTCGCTTGATGTCTTTGGCTCTGCGCCTACCCCAGGTTGGAATTACGTCCTTCTCTAAGTTGCGGCGGTATTCGTCCAGGGATCGAGCGGCCTTCTCCGTGACGTGGCGTTTTAGAAAGTCCTCTACCAGGATTTTAACGGTTGGCTCCCTTGTCTCTCTGTCTTTTTCCTCTAAGGGGTCTTTACCATTGGCGAGGACTTTCCTAACGGTTTTGAACTTCTCCCTGGCCTCAGACAGCTTTAGGTCTGGAAAACCGCCGAGGGCCATCATTCGCTGTCGACCGTGGAATTTGTAGGCGAAGAACCAGGTCTTCTCGCCACTGGGAAAGACTCGAATGCCAAAACCCTTCCCCTCGCGTACCTGGTAGGGCCTATCCCTCAGTTCAAGATTTTCAATCTGCTTGACGGTGAACATGGCTGCCTCTCTTAATAGGTATGGCCCAAGTGTGACTCAAGGCCTGTGTTATACCAGGTGTCATACTTTGAACCTCGGCAGGGGCTGTGACACGATGAACAGTCTTGAAACAATTATTAGTGGCAAGTGACTGAAATGTCAAGGATGTATCTTTATTGAACCTATTTTCATATTGTTTCAAGGTTTTGCATGTTTTTACAGGAACAACTAACTCCTAAGCGGTAGGCCGGGCGTTCGAATCGCCCCGGGGCCGCCATAATCAACGCCGTAACTCTTTGTAGTTACGGCGTTTTTGTTTGCCTGAAAGCGGTGCAATCACAGTGATTGCGTAAGTATGCACAATGATTGGTGCTTTTGTATGTGGTTGAATTTGCAGAAAAGTGGACGTTTCAGACGTGGCAGGCATTTTTTGCCTGTCATTTTTTGGTCATTCTAGTTCACTTATTGTGAATCTTGACGGCCTGTTTTAGCGGCTTCGGGATGCGGCAAAACTCAAAAAGCCCCCCTGGAGGGAGGCCTTCAAAATCGTAACACCGAATAACATTTTTGATTTAACTATAAGCTCCAGCCCGCAGCAGGAGTTGCTTTATGTTTGTGCGAAGTAATGGACCAGAAAGGCCGTAAATAAAGGGCTGGTATGCCTTCCAGAAGCAATTTTCAACCAAAGTATATCAGGGCTTTGCGTTTGGGATTGGCAGAACATTTCTTGGTATTAGAGCATGGGTAATAAATTAATTTTTGGTTGAGTTATAGCTCTTTTCGTTGTACTCTCCGCCGCAGAATATGTGCTTTATTGGTTCAGCCTAAATGTGGTGTGTTGACTTATTTCGATGACACTGTGCCTTATTAAATGCACCGTTACTAGGAGGTTAGATATATGAAAAAGTTGATCACAGGGAGAGGACTTGGTGTTTTTTTTCTTGTCTTTGTGGCAAGTCTATTCTGTCTGACCCCGGTTTTCGCCGGACAAGCAGTCCTTTATACTACACACCCAGGATAAGCTCAGCCGTTCCGGGAAACATGTTTATCGCGCCAGTTATGCCGGCAATGTCGATCCTGGAGCCGGGCATGTTATCATCCCCGCCGGGTCTGAAATCACTGTCTTGAAGAAAAATCGCAAACTTTTTCGCTTCCGGGTTGAGAGGGATAACAAGGTTGTCGACTTTCAATACCACCAACCGCGGATGGGGATGGGCGTAGATGAATATATTGAGAAAGTCACTTCATCGAAACCCGTGTCCTTATCCCGATTTTCCAAGAAAGATATAAAGGGTATTGCCGCTGGTAAGGCTTATGTGGGCATGAGCCGAAAGGGAGTTCTGGCGGCGTTGGGATATCCGCCAACCCATAGAACCCCCTCTTTAGACGCCTCGAGCTGGATCTATTGGGCAAACCGGTTTCGCACCATCGGCGTTGACTTTGATAACAAGGGCCGGGTCAAAGCGCTTAGATAAACAGCGAGTCACTGTTCCAGACCGGTGATGGTGGCCATCAAGAAAAGGATTCAGACATTGAATAAGGATGTTCGACAAATTGCCTTGGTAACAGGGGCCAGCAAAGGGATAGGTGCTGCGATAGCGGTGGACCTGGCGCGTAATGGTTTTGATATTTGGCTTAACTTTCGCAGCGATCTGACGGCGGCAAATAAGGTTTCGGCTGAAATAGAGGCCCTCGGCTGCAAGTGTACGCTGGTCCCTTTTGATGTTGCGGATGGCGAAGCGGTGCGGTCTGCCCTTGAACCATTGCTGGTAGATCATGTTCCCCACGTTCTGGTTAATAATGCCGGGTTCACTCGGGATACCTTGATGATTTGGATGAAGGAGAGCGAGTGGAAGGATGTGCTTGCGGTTCATCTGGACGGTTTTTTCAATGTTACCAAGACGATTCTGTCCGGCATGATAAAAAAACGCTGCGGCCGCATAGTCAATATTGTCTCTACCTCGGGACAGAGTGGGGTTGCCGGTCAGCTCAATTACTCTTCAGCCAAGGCGGGCCTGATAGGGGCGACCAAGTCTCTAGCTGCCGAAGTGGCTAAGCGCAAAATTCTGGTGAATGCGGTTTCGCCCGGATTTATTGAAACCGAAATGATTCAGGGCCTGCCTAAAGATCGGATTTTGCCAATGATTCCTCTCGGTCGGATTGGCCAACCGGAGGAGGTTGCCGGATTGGTCAGTTTTCTATGTTCCGAGAAAGCTTCTTACATAACAGGGCAGGTCTTTTCCGTTAACGGTGGAGCCTATATGTAAGCTCCACCGGGCGGAAAGCGCCAAAGCGTTAATTGTCGGCAACGGTTATTGCCGGCTTTTCTTTTGTTTTGAAGGGGAATATGTACCGGGTTGCCATCACTGGGGTTGGAATTGTTTCCTGTCTCGGCAGTGACGTGGAGTCTGTCGCCGAAGCACTACGCTTGGGCCAGTCAGGGATTGTGCTTGACGAGAACCGTCGCCAGTTGGGATTTCGCAGTTCGCTGACTGGGATGGTCAAGGGATTCGATGCCGCTTCGGTATTGTCGCGGAAGCAGCGCAAAACCATGCCGGATTTCGCTATCCAGTCTTACACGGCAGCAAAGGATGCTATCGGAATGGCCGGGTTGGCACCCGAGCAGGTTAAGAACGATGAGACCGGCTTGATTTTCGGCTGCGACTCTAGCTGCATTGCTGCGATAGAACAGGTCGACTTGCTGAAAGAAAAGGGCGAAACTAGACTCATCGGAAGCGGCTTGGTCTTTCGTTCGATGACCAGTAGTGTCACGATGAACCTCAACATCCTGTTACAAACTCAGGGTGCTTGCTGGACCCTGAGCTCTGCCTGCTCCAGCGGAGGGCATGCGGTCGGCCAAGCGGCGGACTTGATTGCCATGGGGCGGCAGGAACGTGTCATTTGTGGTGGCGCCCAGGAAATTAATTGGCAGTCAATGTGCAGTTTTGATGCTCTGGGTGCTTTTTCTGTTGGTATGGAATCTCCGGCCACCGCCAGTCGGCCCTTCGATGCCGGTCGTGACGGTCTGGTGCCCAGCGGCGGGGCAGCCGCCCTGGTGTTGGAACGCTACGACCTGGCAGAGGCCCGGGGGGCCACAATCCTGGGAGAGGTGCTTTCCTATGCATTTTCTTCTGATGGACAGCACCTCTCCGTTCCCAGCCGCGGCGGTCTTCAGCGGGCGATGGGCAAGGCGATAGGTGGTGCTGGCCTGAAACCGGCTGATATTAATTACGTGTGCGCACATGCCACCTCTACTCCTGCAGGAGACGCTGCAGAAGCTGATAATATTGCCGCTGTTTTCGGTTCCAGTCGTCCTTGGGTATCATCCGTTAAGTCGATGACCGGGCACGAACTCTGGATGTCAGGCGCATCTCAGGTGGTCTATACGACTCTTATGGCGCAAAAGGGGTTTATTGCTCCTAATATCAATTTCGAAACCCCGGATGAAAACAGTCGTGGTTTGCGGATCGCCGCGGAAACTATTAAGCACACTCCCGAACTAGTGCTGTGCAATTCGGCCGGTTTCGGTGGGACCAATTCATGCCTGGTTCTGAGGTACGACCGATGATCTATGATCAGGTAGTTGTCGGGTCCGGCATTTCGGGCTTGGTTGCAGCAACTATTTTGGCTCAATATGGTCACCGGGTCGCGTTGATTGAACAGGCGCCGGTTCTGGCCCCCGTGCTGCGAGGCTTCTCCCGCCAGGGTATTTACTATGACACCGGGTTCCACTATTCCGGTGGTTTGGGGGATGGGGAAGTCCTCGATGTGCTATTCCGTTATCTCGGGATTGCCGAAAAACTTGAAAAGTACTCCTTTGCCGCGGATCGCTTCGATACCTTCCGTGATGTGGAGACTCAGGAAGAGTTTCACTTTCCTATCGGTCGCGAAGCGTTACGGGACAGACTCTGTACAGCCTTTCCGCAGGAGCGGGAAGGTATTGACAAGTATCTGGCGATGGTTCAGGAGGCCTGTCAGGCAATTCCTTATTTGAATCTCGACCTAGAATTCGGTCAAGTCAAGCCACTGCTTGGGGTTCACGGCCCCTCTCTGGGAGAGGTTCTCGACCGACTCATTGGCAATGCCGCCCTCAAGGGGCTGTTGTCCATGCATTCCTTGCTCTATGGTGTTCCGCCCGATCAAGTTCCCTTCTTTCTCCATGCCAGTGTTGCCGGGCTCTATTACGAGTCGGTGCATGGCCTGAAAGGGGGGGGGCTGAGTCTCGTCCAAGCCTTTGAACAACGCCTGGACGAGTTGGGGGTTGATGTTTTTCTTGGGCAGGCGGCGCAGAAGTTCAGCTTCGCTACGAATGGCACTCTTGCCGGCGTGACCATGGCCGATGGGGAGGTTGTTGCCTGTCGTAACTGTGTCGCCACTGTCCATCCGCAGGTGTTCCTCGATTTGGTGCCACCGGAACTGTTGCGCCCGGTTTACCGCCGTCGGCTCGAGACCCTAGAGGAGACCGTTTCTGCCATAATGCTCTATGCTGCCTGCGAGATTCCGAGCCAATTGTTGCAAGGAACCAATCTGTTTCTTGGCCGCCTAGGGCAACCTTTGAAGGGCTTGGGCGGGGGAGCGCTGGAGGAGCGACCAATCTATATGGCCGGGACCGCACCGGATGAGAAGGGGCTTGGGGCAAGAGGTTTTGTCGCTATCTGCCCAGCCGAGCAGGACTGCACTGCCCGCTGGAGCGATTCCCGCTGGGGTAAGCGGCCTGCAGAATACCTGCGGTTCAAGGAAGCGACCATGGAGCGCATGCAGTGCCACATCGAACGGAGCTGTCCCGAGTTGCGAGGCACCTTTAAGGTTGCCACCGGTGCAACGCCACTGACCATTCGTGACTTTGCCGCCAATCCCGCGGGAGGACTCTACGGAGTGAAGCATAGGGTGGGACAGTATAATCCCATGGCAAGAACCCGGGTGCCTGGCCTGTTTCTCGCTGGGCAGGCAGTGGTGGCCCCGGGGGTGCTCGGGGGCGCGCTGTCCGGATTTTTGACCTGTGGTCAGATGCTGGGGCAGGATCAGTTACTTGAAGGGGTGAAGGCATGCAGTTGAGGAGGGTTGTTATCACAGGTTGTGGAAGCGTCTCGCCCTATGGAAGAGGTGTTGAAGCGCTGATGGATGGGCTTTTAGCTGGTCGCAGCGCTGTGCAGAATTTTCCTGACCTGGCGGCTATCGGTGGCCTACGCACCAGGGTGGCTGCCAAAGTATCCGGCATCGATCCTAAGGAGATCCCGCGCAAGGATCGTCGTTCCATGTCCGCCATGTCGATCTTTGCCACTATGGCCAGTCAGGATGCATTGGCTCAGTCTGGAGTGACCACTGAACAGCTGACTGGCGGCCGCCTGGGGATCTCCCTTGGCTCCACGGTTGGCAGTACCAAGACGACCGAAGAACTCTTCCGGGACTTTTTCACCGATTCCAGTCTGGAGCGGATGAAGTCGACTATCTTTTTCCAGATCATGAATCACAGTTGCGCTTCCAATGTGGCGCAAGCTTTGGGTATCAGCGGCCGTCTTTTGGCTCCGTCTGCGGCCTGCTCCACAGGCTGCCAGGCCATCGGTTACGGTTATGAGCTCATTGCCATGGGCAAGCAGGAGATGATGCTCTGCGGTGGCGCCGACGAATTTCATCCGCTGACGGCGGCGACCTTCGATAATATCAATGCTGCATCAGTCGGCTTTAATGACTCTCCTAGCTGTACACCGAGACCATTCGATCGGGCCAGGGACGGCGTGGTCTGTGCCGAAGGGGCGGGGGTAGTATTGCTCGAATCCCTCGATTCCGCCATCGAACGTGGCGCACCTATCCTTGCTGAGATCGGCGGCTTCGCCACACTTTCGGATCCAAGAAGTATCGCCAACCCCAATGTCGAGGCCATGGAGCGCTGCATGCGCCTGGCCCTGGAGGACGCCGACCTTGGTGCGGACGAGATTGGCTACATCAATGCCCACGCCACGGCTACCGAGCAGGGGGATATTGCCGAAAGCGAGGCCATATCTAGAATCTTCGGGGAGCTGGTGCCAGTCAGCAGCCTGAAAGGCCATATGGGACACACCATGGCGGCCAGTGGTTCCCTCGAGCTGATCGCTTCTTTGGAAATGATGAGCCGGGGCAGGTTGGTGCCGACCCTCAATCTGGAGGAGGTGGATCCGGCTTGCAGCACGCTTAACTATTTGCGCTTGGTTCAAACAACCGAGATCGACACTTTTGTCAAAAACAGTTTCGCCTTTGGGGGCGTTAATTCATCGATAGTGGTAAGGAGATTCAAGCATGACTGAACAGCAGATAATTGATTTGATAAATTCCTCGCTGGTAGAGGAGTTTGAACTCGATCCAGCGATGATGACTCCCGATGCTAATATCTATGAGGATTTGGGGCTCGACAGCCTTGATACGGTGGACATGGTGATCGTTCTGGAAGGGGCGTTCAAATTCAAAATTCGCGAAGAGGAGGAGATCCGTGAGATCCGCACCCTCGGTGATATCTATAGGTTTGTAAATGGCAAAAGCCGTCAGATCAAAAGGTGATGGCTAAGTAAAAAGTTTGACCTGCAACGCTGTAGATCGGACTTTATGCGACGTCTTCTCTGGACTTTTTGCGACCGAATTTAAAGTAGGAATGGCCAATGGCGGCAGTATCAGATGTTGTACAAGAAAAGTCTGACCGCAAGGTGACCCGCTTGTTCGGGCCGTCTGTGGTGGTGATGAACCTTGTTGTTTATCCGCTACTGGCTCTCTGTACTGTACTCGGAGTACTTCTTTTCCCCTTGGGATTTGTGCTTTGGAAGCTGGTCACAGATTGGGATAGTGGACGTATCATGCGCCACTTTATATGGATATATGGGCAGGGATGCCTATTTGTCATGAAGCCTTTTGTCAGGTTTCGTCGGGAGGGTTTCCAGCATTTGATGTCGGGTGAACCCTGCCTGCTAGTGGTCAACCACCTCTCCTTTTTCGATACTTATTGCATGGCGTTGCTCCCAACCTACGATGTCACCTTTGCGGTGCGGGCCTGGCCTTTTCGCATGCCATGGTACGGCTGGTTTATGCGGTTGGCCGGATACCAGGACGTTGAGAGTTTGGACTGGGATGAAATCCTAAGCTCTGCCGCTGCCACCTTTAGCAAGGGGGGGCACCTCCTTTTTTTCCCCGAAGGGCACCGCAGTCGCTCTGGCCGTTTGCAGCGTTTTTATAATGGGGCCTTTCGCTTGGCTGCAGAGTTGGATGTGCGGTTGGTTCCCTTGTGTCTCGATGGGACCAATCGGCTACTGCCCCCCAAGCGTCTCTGGTTCAGTCCCGCAGAAATTGTCCTGCGGGCGCTGCCCCCGGTGGAAGGCAAGCAATTTACCGGTCTTGAGGGACCTCGTCAACTGCGTAAGTTGGTTAAGGGACAGATGACAGAAGCTCTCGCTCAAATGCGGGGGGAAGACCCTGAAGAAAAAAAGAAAGTTTAATGCTTTCGCAAAAAACAGGTGATGGCATTTTTATTGTTATGGACTGTTGTTGAGGCGATAGTCGGCCAAGCCTTTCAATGATGGGTTAAGAACTGATTCAGTATCTATTCCCCGGCTGACCGTGCCGGGGAGTTTTTATAATCGGGTTTCAATGCTAAAACCCCTTTGTTGCCAGTCAATTTTTTTGAATGCAAACTAAATTAACAGAAGTGAGAGTCATAGCCAAATGTCCCAGCGCCCTACCGTAATATTGAATGGCAGTCAACTAACCATCGAGGATATCGTTGCCCTTGGTGTGGGTACTCATCGGGTGGCCCTTGACCCGGTCGCTTTAGAGCGTTGCCTCGCCAGTCGTCGTTTTCTGGAAGAAGAAGTCGCGGCCCGCCGAATTATCTATGGAGTCAACACCTCTTTTGGCCCGATGTGTAACAAGATCATTGAGGATGCCGAAATCGAAGCGTTGCAAGTCAACCTGATTCGCAGCCATGCTGCCGGACTCGGCGAGCCTTTAAAACCCACAGTCGCTATTGCTGTGCTGGTTGTGCGACTCAATTCCCTGGTCAAGGGCTTTAGCGGGGTGCGCATCGAGCTTCTCGAATTCCTCCGTGATATGATCAATTTAGGCATCGCCCCATTCATCCCTGAGTGTGGTAGCGTCGGCGCCTCGGGGGACCTGATCCATCTGGCCCATTTGGGCCTTGCGGTAATCGGCGAGGGGAAAGTCTATTATCGCGATGAGCTACGCCCGACCGAGGATGTTTTTGCCGAGCTCGGAATGGTGCCGATGCGACTCAGTTTTAAGGAGGGGCTCGCCTTGATGAATGGTACCAGCGCCATGACTGCGCTGGCTGCCTTCGCCCTGTACGGTGCCAAGCAGCTACTACGGCTCTCCTGTGTGACGGGGGCCTTTGCTCAGGAGATCTTTGGCGGCATCGATGATTCCTTGGATGACGACCTGCATCAGCTAAAGCCTCATCCTGGTCAGTTGCATATTGCCGAAACAATCCGCAACCTTTACCAGGGCTCAAGCAACATTGCTCTGCGTGAGAACACACACGAGCTGATCCGAGGCCAGCAGCAGGGTGGGCCCGTATTCGAAACCGACATCAAGGTACAGGATGCTTATTCGATACGTTGTATTCCGCAAGTCCTGGCGCCGGTAGCCGAAGCGGTTGAGTTGGCGGTGCGCACCGTTGAGATCGAGGCCAACTCCTCCAACGATAATCCACTCATTATTCCGGACAAGAAGAAGATTATTCATGGCGGTAACTTTCATGGCCAGAGTATTGGTTTTGTTATGGATGCCCTGTGCATTGCTATGTCTACCCTGTCGAATCTTTCCGAACGGCGTCTTAATAAGTACCTAGATAAACACCAGAATGAGGGATTGCCTGAACATTTGATCCCCGGTACGGCAGGTTTGACCATGGGATTTATGGGGGCTCAGTACCTCGCAACCTCCACCACTGCAGAGAATCGGCAGCTGGCGGGTCCGGTCAGCACCAATTCGATTTCCTGCAACGCCTCCAATCAGGATGTGGTCAGCATGGGAACGGTTGCGGCACGTAAGGCCTGCAAGTCAGTGAGCAATGCCAAACATATTCTCACTCTGGAGGTACTTGCCGACCTGCAGGCGCTATCGTTCCGCAATGCCGAGGGCCTTGGTCGCGGTACGGGCAAGATTCACCAGGAGCTCAACCAGCATTTTGAGATTTATGACAACAGTCGCGTTTTTCATGACGATTTGGTGAAATTTCGCAAAATCCTTTTTTCCAGCCAGCTTCTCGACGACCTGTCAGTCTTCTGGCAGTAACCGGTAGCGAACAAGGGGAGCCCGATGTTGAACGAATTCAAACTGCCAATGGCGGCCGAGGGCCTGATCCCGCATCGCCTTCCCATGCGCCAGATTGATCGTCTTGTCGAATATCACGAGGGTGAGGAGGCTACGGTCGAAGCTGTGATCGATGCCGCCAATCCCCTACTGGATGGGGACGGACAATTGAGCGAGGTGGCCTTGGTGGAAATGTTGGCCCAGGCCTTTGCCGCTGTTCAGGGCTATGCAGACCGCTTGGCTGGGAAGCCGGTAGGGCAGGGTTTTCTGGTTGGGATAAGTAAGGTGGTAATGGAAGGGACTGCCCATGTGGGGGATTGCTTGTCTATCCGTATTCGCCCTATCGCAGCCGTGGAAAGGTTTGTAGTGGTTGAAGGTGAGGTCTTTCTTGGGCAACAACCATTGGCCGCCGGGAAGCTCAAACTGTGGATCCCGCAGGGTGAAGTAACACCGGAGAAGGCATGAAAGGCCTTTTGCAAACTCTAGGCATCTTTGTTTTCTTTGCTCAGCTGTGGTTGCCTGTGGGTGCGTGGGCTGGGGTTTCAGAGCAGGATGCTAAGGTTCTGGAGCGCCTCGAACAGCTTTCAGCCGGAATCGAAACCATCGCTAGTGATTTTACCCAGGAAAAATACTTGGCTGTGTTTCAGGATGCCATGCTTTCTTCCGGACGCTTTTATTTCAAAAACCCTGGCTCATTGCGTTGGGAGTTGACCCAGCCCGTTGTTACCGGGTTCGTATTAAAAGGCAATGAGGGACACCGTTGGCATCAGCGCACCGGTCGAAGTGAAAACTTTGATATTGATCGTGAACCGGTGATGAAAATCGTTGCCGAACAATTACTGGCCTGTGCCGGTGCCGATTTTGATTGGTTGCGCCAGAAGTATCACATTGTCGTAGAGGCGCAAGGTCCGGTGCGGCTCAGGCTTGATCCTCTTTTTGAAACCGCTGGGTTTCTCGATTATTTAAAAATTCAATTTGCACCTGGGGGTCGTCATGTGCAGATGGTGGAAGTGCATGAGGCTGACGGAGACTACACCCGGCTACGGTTTGAGAATGTGCTTATCAACCAGCCTTTGGCAGAGGATCTTTTTTAGCTGCCTATGAGCCTTTCAGAGTACACCGCAACGGCATACCGGTTTTTTACCAGCCGCCGACGGCTATTGTACTGGGTGACCTCGGTTCTGATTCTACTCAGCATAATCGCCTTTACAGGGATCCGCCTTGAGGAAAACATCGAGGCGATGCTACCCGATCGTGGCAGCCGGGTGGCAGGAGATTTCGCTCTTTTACAGCGTGCGCCCTTTGCCCGCAAGCTGGTAATAAGCCTCGAAACCGATGGGGAAGGGGGCAGCGCTGTGCTTGTGGCGGCCGTCGACCGACTGGCTGCTGCTCTCGACCCGGCACTCTTTGCGAATGTGGTGACTGGTCCTGAGAGCCAAATGC
>LGVF01019524.1_pt1 | contig 12781 bp, 7 predicted proteins | sample 469901 | NCBI WGS metagenome assembly LGVF01 (sample SAMN03893561, study PRJNA290197) | marine sediment metagenome | material: sediment; isolation source: combined push core samples #3730, #5133, and #5579 collected at Hydrate Ridge | place: Pacific Ocean: Hydrate Ridge | reverse complement strand
GTTCAGAATTGCAGGTAAGTGGCACAGCCGGAGATCTTTTTGCTCTTAACTTTTCCCTCTCATCCCCGGATATCGGTCAACTTATTCCCAGAGGAAGTGGTGCTGTTTTCATCAATGGAAAAATGGCAGGAACACCACGAAAACCTGAATTGTCTGTTGTCCTGCAGGCAAGTAATCTGGTCTACCGGGATCACAGTGTTGCCGGGTTGGAAGGCGGATTTGAGGGGGGCATCAGTTCCGGGCAGAAGTTTAAAGGATTCCTGCAAGGTAAAGGAATAAGCAGTGCCGGTATTTTACTTGATACTACTGCTGTTGAGATATCAGGGACATTTGAAGAACATACAATGTTACTGCAGTTGTCATCAGACTATGGCAAGTCACAATTAAAGGCCAAAGGAGGATACAAAGAAAAACTGTGGCAAGGGGAACTTTATGGCATAAATCATCGTTCTGCCAGCCACGGCAACGTGGAGCAGAGGCAACCGGCTCAACTGTTTGCTGGTGGCAATAGTTTCAAACTGGCAAATTTTTGTCTGGAAGATGGAGAGGGAGAATTTTGCTTGAATGGTGAATTGAACACCGTTGAAGAGGATTTTTACTGGCAGGTGAAGGGATCCCTGAATGGTATAGCTCTGCCCTGGCTGAACTGGACACAGTTACTCTCGATTCCTGTTAATGGTGTAATAAGTGGACAACTTGATGCAGAAGGTGACAATAAAGAGGTGGTGAGTGCAAAAGTACGGTTTGAGTTTCCGGAGGCTGATTTTGAAATTGTACAGGCTGAGGAGGAGTTACGTCATATAAAATTGGATGATACTGTTATTACAGGTAGCCTGAATGACGGTAGGTTTTTAGGCTTCTTATCAAGTTCTATGGGCAATAAAAGCCTGCTCAGGTTGTCGACAGAAATTGAGAATTTTGGGAAATTTTCTTCTGCAGGGGAAGATCTCCTGCTTACAGGTGATCTTTATATCAGGGAATTTGATTTGACTTTTCTGGAACCATTTACCGGATACTGGGTCGAACCAATCGGCAAAATGGATGGCAGCCTCTCTCTTTCAGGTTCCTTGACTCAGCCAAAAGCCAGCGGTGAATTGAAGATAATTAATGGCGGTATCGATCTCCCTTATCAAGGTGTTACACTGGAAGATGTTACATTTAGAGTGTCTGCAGAAGAGCAGGGGGCAAGAATCAGCTGTGAAGCATCATCAGGTCCTGGAAAAATTGCAGTTTCAGGACAGTTGCAATATGGAGGAGATAGTGTTTCAGGGGATCTGTTGATCCGGGGGGAGGAATTTCTACTGTTCAGTTTGCCGGAATATGAAATCAGGGTTACGCCGGATGCCAGATTCCTTTTCAGTAAGGACAAAGGTGAATTCAGCGGTACCGTAAAAATCCCCTATGCGCTGATTACTCCAGAGGAAATGACCAGTTCTGTAACCGTATCATCTGATGTGATTTTGGTTAACGGCGGAGAGGAGTTGGTTGAGCAGCAATGGCCCGTCTTTATAAATATGCATGTTCAGCTTGGAGAGGATGTCCGTGTTGATGGATATGGCTTGAAAGGAAGACTGGAAGGGGGGTTGGAGGTATTGGATCAACCCGATTCATTTTTAGCGGGTACAGGTGAGCTGAGTCTTATTGACGGTACTTTTACAGTGTACGGTCGTTCCTTTGATATTGAGAGGGGACGGGTGTTGTTTACCGGTGGGCCTATCGATAATCCCGGTATTGATGCCAGGGCACAGAAAACGGTTAGTGCGGAAGAAGCTGTTGGGGATGGTTATGTAGTGGGAGTCGACGTGAATGGTCTTGTACAGGATCTGAAGTTTCATCTTTTTTCCGATCCGTTTATGGAAGATGCCGATATACTCTCCCATCTCCTGATTGGCCGCTCCACCTCAGGTTCTTCCGAGGCGGAGAGCAATCTACTCGAGGCAACAGCTGTTGCTCTTGGTGTCACAGGTGGTACTGAGATTGGCAAGGGATTGGGTAGTATCCTTTCAGTGGATGATCTTCATCTCGAGGGAAGCGGCGAAAAAGAGGATATGTCTCTGGTTGTAGGCAAGCGTATTACCAAAAAGCTCTATTTCGGTTATGATATGAATATGTTCAGTCAACTGGGCGTTTTTCGAGTACGGTATGGTCTTGCCCATGGATTCTCGGTGGAAACACAAACTTCCACTGAAGCTACCGGGACTGATCTTCTTTACACCTTTGAAAGATGATGGCGTCGTAATAAAACCAAATTCTGCACTATCCCGTCATTCCAGCGTAGCAGGGGACTTGATTTCCTCAAGTTTTTTATTCTTGCATTTCCCCGGAGATCAATCCATATTTGAGATGAGATGAGATGAGATGAGATCAGGTTAGGGGTGTCAAATATATAAAGGAGAAGAAAATGAAAGCTGTTGCTTTTTGTGGAAGTGCAAGAAAAAATGGTAATACAGCACTGCTGTTAAATACAGTTCTTGAACCACTTGCTGAAATTGGCGTTGAAACAGAACTGGTCGAGCTTGCCGGCAAGACTGTTCCCGGATGTAAAGCCTGCATGAGCTGCTTTAAAAATAAGGATCAGCGCTGTGTCTTCAAAAAAGATGTGGTGAACGAGTGTATTGAAAAGATGCTGGCTGCGGATGTGATACTTCTCGGGTCACCAACCTATTTTGCTGATATTTCATCGGAGATGAAAGCTCTGATAGATCGATCTGGAATGGTGGGAAGAGCAAATGGAAATATGTTTAAACGAAAACTGGGTGCCGGGGTTGTTGCTAGGCGTAGAGCAGGTGCTGTTCATGCGTTTGATTCGCTTAATCATTTCTTTCTGATAGGTGAAATGATTGTGGTAGGTTCTTCTTACTGGAATATTGGAATCGGTGGTGGAAAAGGTGAGGTGGCAGGAGACGAAGAGGGTCTTGCTACTATGAAAACCCTGGGTGAGAATATAGGCTGGTTGATGAAAAAAATTAAACTATAACATTAACTATGTTAGTTATGCATTTGGAAATTAGATTTAAATGACTGGTAAAAAGAACTTGGCGACTGTGCTGGTTGTGGATGATGATCAGGTTCACAGATATATGCTTTGCTCAATGCTGGGGGAGTGGGGATATCGTGTTGTTGAGGCAGATGATGGCACAACCGCAGTTACGGCAGTAAAGAACCACGCATATGATGCTGTCCTGATGGATATTCGTATGGCCAAAATGGATGGAAGGGAGGCCTTTATACGCATTCAGGCCATTGCGCCGACACTGCCGGTTATTCTCATGACCGCTTATTCTACAGTGGAAAGTGCCGTGGAGACAATCCAGCAGGGTGCCCACGATTATCTTACAAAACCCCTTGATTTTGACCGGTTGCGACTTGCACTGGAGCGGGCAGTTGATCACCATCAGGTTGTCTCCAAAAAACATCAGCTGGTAAAAGGAAAAACCAGACTGACGACCCGTATCATTGGTTCCTCTCCCTCGATGGTAGAACTTTTGGAGATGATCTCCTATGTAGCGCCAACAGAGGCTACAGTTCTTATCTATGGCGAATCAGGTACAGGAAAGGAGCTGGTTGCTGAAGCCCTGCATGTCAACAGTGAACGGAAGAATAATCCCTTTGTTAAGGTGAACTGTGCGGCTCTTGCCGAAGGACTGCTTGAATCAGAGCTGTTTGGGCACGAGAAGGGGGCTTTTACCGGAGCTGAGACGAGGAGGGAAGGAAAGTTTGTCCAGGCAGATGGTGGAACACTTTTTCTCGACGAGATCGGGGAAACTTCTCAAGCGATGCAGGTGAAACTGTTGAGAGTTTTACAGGAACAGGAGTTGCAGCGGGTCGGTGGGGATGAGACAATCCGTGTTGATGTACGAATAATCGCCGCCACCAATCTGGATCTCGAGGAGGAGGTCAAAAAAAACAACTTTCGAGATGATTTGTACTATCGGTTGAATGTTGTGATGATTGTGGTACCTCCACTCCGGCAGCGAGGAGAGGATATTCGACAACTGGTGGAACATTTTGCCGGGAAGTTTGCTAAGAAAAACCGGAGAAATCTTGAAAAAATAACTCCTGAATGCATGGATCTGCTCCTCCGTTACCCCTGGCCTGGAAATGTGAGGGAGCTTGAAAATGCCATTGAACGGGGTGTTATTCTTATGCGTGGAACCTCTCTGACAGAGAGGAGCCTGCCTCTACCCATACAAAATCAGTCTGAAAACAACGATATAGTGGATGAACAGATGCCTGTATCACTTTTTGAAGCCGAGAAAAAGCTTATTATCAAGACAATTAAAGGGACCTCCGGCAATAAAAGTGAAGCAGCCCGGCGATTGGGGATCACACGGAAGACCTTGTTGAACAAGTTAAATAAATATGATGAAAACAATCAGTAATGTCCGGTTAGAAAATTGCGACACGTATCGTATGGATTTGTGGGTTGATTTCTTCCGCTTTTTACTGCAAATTTCTTGATTTTCCCTTCTGTTGACATGTTTTAGCAGCTGTGGTAAGTGACAAATCTTTATATAATATGGTGTCTTGTCTGTAAATAGAGCGTTGATACACGCGGAAGGAGTACGATTTCATGAGGACAAATATTGTTCATATCGGGGCTGGAGAATTGACATATGAAATTAGAAATATAGTCAATGTCGGTGAAAAATTGCAAAAACTCGGGTTGAAAACAAATTGGGAAAATATAGGTGATCCCATTGCAAAGGGTGAGAAAGTCCCGGGTTGGATGAAGAATATTGTAGTCGATGCCGTGCGTCAGGATCATACCTACGGTTATTCTTCGACTAAGGGAGTTCTTGCCACCCGAGAATTCATAGCTGACCAGACAAATAAATTCGGCAAAGTGCAAATTGATGCAGAAGACATTATCTTTTTTAATGGACTTGGCGATGCCATCTCCAAAATTTTTGGATTTTTAAAACGCACAGCAAGAGTTCTTGTCCCTACTCCAAGTTATTCTACTCATTCTTCTGCTGAAGCGGCTCATGCCGGTCACAGCCCCCTGACTTATATCCTCGATCCCAATAACCATTGGTATCCGGACCTTGATGACATAGAAAAATGTGTTAAATATAATCCGGCTGTTGCGGGAATTCTGATTATAAATCCTGATAATCCGACAGGTGCTGTCTACCCAAAGGAGATTTTAGAGGAGATAGTGGAGATCGCTCGCAGATATGATCTTTTCCTTATTTGTGACGAGGTGTATCAGCATATTTACTACAACGGGACTAAAACTGCGACCCTGGCAGAGGTGATCGGTGATGTACCTGCAATTGCCATGCGCGGCATTTCCAAAGAAATGCCCTGGCCCGGTGCCCGGTGCGGCTGGATTGAGATATATAACAGGGATAAAGATCCTATGTTTTCAAAATATATAGATTCGATTCTCAATTCTAAGATGGTAGAGGTCTGTTCAACTACGCTGCCGCAAACAGTTTACCCTATGGTTGTAACTCATCCTGAATATCCTGATTATCTGCTGAAGAGGGTAAAGAGGTATGAGAAGTTCTCGAACATTGCCTATGAATGTCTGAAAAATGTGAAGGGTGTTCTGGTTAACAGAACAAATGGGGCCTTTTATATGAGTGTCTGTTTTGAAGAGGGTATTCTCAACAGTACCCAGACTCTGCCTATCGAAAATAAAGAAGTAAAGGGAATGATTGAAGAACTGGTCGCTCCCGAGGACACAGCATTTGATAAGCGTTTTGTCTATTATCTCCTGGGATCAACAGGAGTATGTGTTGTTCCACTCACCTCTTTTGCTACAATGATCAATGGTTTCCGTATTACCCTGCTTGAGACTGATGAAGAAGAGTTTGAAAAAATCTTTTTCACTGTAGCAACTGCTATTGAATCCTATCTCAATAGCTGAGATCCCCTCACTTTCTGCCCATACCATCTTTTTATCTACCGGGAACAGCTGATGCTCCCGGTCTGATAATATAATATCCTGGTAATAAGAGTATTTTACGCATTGTATTTTACTCCCGGGGAAATTTTCTGATTTTGATTTTCCCTCTCTTGACAGGAAAAAACCGGCTACTTATTGTTGGCTCAGATTCAGAATAGGAATAGTGCCGGCAGAGAAAAATTGTAGAGAATGGAGGAATCGGTGAGCAAAGAGAATAAAAGTGATGAGTTGCGTGAGGAAGTTGAAATTGTAGAAGACGGTAATGTGTCCTCAGAGAGTGAACAGGGGAAAGGTGAAAATGATGCTCCTTCAGTGGAGGAGGTATGGGATCCGGAAAAAGCACTCGTCCAGGCCCTCGAAGAGGTAGCTGATCTCCGTGATAAGATGTTACGTGCGGCAGCTGAAAACGAGAATTTTAAAAAACGTATGGCGCGGGAACGTTCAGCCAGCTTGAAATATGCCGGGGAACAAATTTTAAGGGAGATGCTCCCTGTTGTTGATAATCTTAAAAGGGCCATTGATCAGGGGGAAGCTGGAGGGGAGAGTGCCGGAAAAAACCTGGAATCATTTGTTGAAGGTGTAAAGCTGACTTTAAAAAACCTTGTTGCCACCCTTGAAAAGTTCGAAGTGAAATCCATTGAAAGTATTGGTGAACCGTTCGATCCAAAACATCATGAAGCGCTGACCATGGAAGCCAGTGATACTGTTCCGGCAAACCATGTATTAAATGAATTTGAGAAAGGATACTACTATAAAGACAGGCTGCTGCGTGCTGCAAAAGTGATAGTGTCTTCAGGAAATGCTTAGACCTGTGCAGGGGAAAATGATCGCTTAAAAAGAATATGGAATCCCTTGACAATTAAAGGAAGATGACAACTTTAGAAGAGGTTGCCGCTATCATGGATAGAGCAATTAACAAACTTTGAGGAGTCATAGACGGATGAAGAATCCGCCGGAATTTTAAGGAGAAAAGAAGATGGGTAAGATTATCGGAATTGACCTGGGTACCACCAACTCATGCGTTGCAGTCATGGAAGGAGGCGATCCAAAGGTAATTACCAATGTTGAAGGCAACAGGACAACCCCTTCAGTTGTAGCGTTTGCGGACAATGATGAGCGCCTCGTGGGGCAGGTTGCAAAGCGTCAGGCTGTGACCAATCCTGTGCGTACACTCTATGCAATTAAACGTCTTATAGGACGTAAATTTACTGACCCGGAGGTAAAAAAATCGATCGAGGTCAGTCCGTTTTCAATAGTTGAAGGAACCAACGGCAGCGTTTCCGTTGAGGTTGAGGGTCAAATCTATCGACCGGCGGAAATTTCTGCCATGATCCTTGGCAAGATGAAGCAGACTGCGGAAGAATATCTTGGTGAGGAAGTGACCGATGCAGTGGTGACTGTCCCTGCATATTTCAACGATTCCCAGCGTCAGGCGACCAAAGATGCAGGAAAAATCGCCGGACTTAATGTACAGAGAATTATTAACGAGCCTACTGCTGCTGCCCTTGCCTACGGCCTTGATAAAAAAGGGGAAGAGAAGATTGCGGTATTTGATCTTGGCGGCGGTACCTTTGATATATCAATTCTTGAAATTGGTGATGGTGTCTTCGAGGTGAAATCCACCAGTGGTGACACTTTCCTCGGTGGTGAAGACTTTGATATGAGGATCGTTAACTGGCTGGCCGATGAATTTAAGCGGGAACAGGGCATTGATCTCAAAGCTGACAAGATGGCTCTGCAGCGGTTGAAAGAAGAGGCGGAGAAAGCCAAGATGGAACTCTCAACCACTAAAGAAACTGATATCAACCTTCCGTTTATTACTGCAGATGCCTCAGGACCTAAACATCTTAATATCAAATTGAGTCGGGCTAAGCTTGAGAGCCTGGTGGAGGATCTGATAGAACGTACTGTGGGACCATGCAAAACTGCCATCAAGGATGCCGGGCTGAACGCTTCCGATATTGATGAGGTTATTCTTGTCGGTGGTATGAGCCGCATGCCGAGAGTGCAGGAGATGGTAAAGGAAATATTTGGTAAGGATCCCCATAAAGGTGTAAATCCCGATGAGGTGGTTGCCATTGGTGCTGCTATTCAGGGTGGTGTGCTACAGGGTGATGTAAAAGATGTCCTGTTGCTCGATGTTACTCCTCTCTCCCTTGGCATTGAAACCCTTGGCGGGGTGACAACCAAGCTGATTGAGAAGAATACTACGGTACCGACCAAGAAAAGCCAGATCTTTTCAACTGCTGCCGATAGCCAGCCTGCGGTCTCCATTCATGTGCTGCAGGGTGAGCGTGAAATGGCCGAGGATAATAAGACTATCGGCCGGTTTGAGCTGACTAATATTCCACCGGCACCACGGGGTGTACCTCAAATTGAGGTGACTTTCGATCTGGATGCAAACGGTATTCTCAACGTATCTGCTAAAGATATGGGAACCGGCAAGGAGCAGTCAATTCAGATCACAGCATCTTCAGGTTTGACCGATGACGAGATCGAGAAAATGACCAAAGATGCTGAGCTGCATGCCGAAGATGATAAAAAACGTAAAGAACTTGTAGAAACCCGTAACTCTGCTGATGCACTTGTTCATGCCAGCGAGAAGAGTCTGAAAGATCTTGAAGATAAGGTTGATGATGAGACAAAGCAGGCGGTTGAGAAAGAGATTGAGAATGTGAAATCGGTAATGGAAGGCGATGATACCGATGCAATAAAAACTGCAATCGAGGCACTGACTGCAGCTTCTCACAAGCTTGCAGAGTTAATGTACGCCCAGGCTGCCAAAGATAATCCTGATGGTGGCGCACCAGGAGATGGCGGTGGAGCTGCCGGAGACGGGGGAGCCCAGCAAAAGAAAGATGACGATGATGATGTGGTTGATGCCGATTTTGAAGAGGTGAAGTAAGATCTTGACAATCACTGAAGCATTGTAATATCGAAGGGAGCAGGAATTCATTTTCCTGCTCCCTTTTGTTTTACAACTTCATCACTATTGGTGGCATTGCAAGAACCAAAATCTTAGCTATCAGGTCATTCCCGCGCAGGCGGGAATCCAGTTTCATAGTAGAAAACCTCTAGATTCCCACCTGTGCGGGAATGACGAAGCAGGGGACTTTTAAAATCCCATTACTGTTAATATATTATTTGATATAATGTTATGAAAATTTTATCGGGAATACAGCCTTCGGGCCAGCTTCATATTGGCAACTATTTTGGCATGATGCAGACCATGATCTCCCGGATGGAAGATTCGGAACTCTATGTCTTTATCGTTGATTTACATGCATTAACTTCAGTTCGTGAGCGAGATCGTCTCGCACAGGGTACCCTTGAAGCCGCAGCGGATTTCCTCGCGTTGGGCCTTGATCCGGATAAGTGTATATTCTGGGTTCAGTCAGATGTTCCCGAAGTGTGTGAACTGACCTGGATCCTCTCTACCCTTGCTCCGATGGGGCTCATTGAGCGCTGCCATTCCTATAAGGATAAGGTCGCCAAGGGTATTACCGCAAGCCATGGTCTTTTTTCCTATCCTGTGCTGATGGCTGCGGATATACTTCTCTATCAGGCTGAGCAGGTACCGGTAGGCAAAGATCAGAAACAGCATCTGGAAGTTGCACGGGATTTGGCCCAGAAATTCAATAATGAGTATGGCCGGACTTTTGCTGTACCGGAACCGGCCATTAGTAAGCAGACAGCAACTGTACCCGGACTGGATGGACAGAAAATGTCAAAATCCTATGGTAACACTATTCCGATTTTCCTTGAGGGTAAACAGTTGAAGAAGACGGTTATGGCGATTAAGACCGATGCAACTCCTGTTGAAGACCCTAAAGATCCTGATAATTGCAATCTTTTTACGATTATGGAACTGTTTGCACTCCCTTCGAGGATGGAGGAGATCCGTGATCTTTATGTTAATGGTGGAGCTGCATACGGTTATCTGAAGCTGGAGCTTCTCGATCTTCTTAATGATAAGTTTGGGGATGCCCGTCGGAAAAAGGCGGAGTTTTTAGCTGATCCTGAAATGTTGCGTGCTATTCTTGCAAAGGGAGCTGAAAAAGCAAGAGAGAAGGCAGTCGTGACCCTTGATCTGGTTCGTGATAGAGTTGGTTTGAAGTATTAGTACCTTAATCCTGAACTTCTGCTATAAAAAATAAGAAATAAGCGTAAACTTCAAGAGCTTAAACCACAGAGCTCACAGAGAACACAGAGGAGAGAAAAAGAAATGTTTTTTCTCTGTGCTCTCTGTGAACTCTGTGGTGAGATAATGCACCTTTTGTTATTGCTGTTGACGATGTGTTTTATTGAAAATTCAGCAGCTCAACGTCGAAAATCATGGTTGCATTCGGTGGGATAGGACCACGTCCTGCCGGCCCATACCCAAGGTCTGAGGGAATAATAAGCACACGCTTTTCGCCTTTTTTCATGCCCAGAAGAGCTTCATCCCAACCTTTGATAACCTGTCCTTTACCAACTGGAAAATCAATAGGCTGCTTGCGATCGTAGGAGCTGTCAAATTTTTTGCCGTCTATTAATTTGCCTGTGTAATGGACAGTTACCACCTGACCGGCCTTGGGAGTTGCCTCTCCCTCACCTTCTTTTTCCACCACATATTTTAGTCCTGATGGAGTAGTAATCGCATCAGGCCATCGCTCGTCAATTAAGCGGATTGCATCCTCCATTGCTTCAAGCTCTTTTTCGCGATTCCTATCCTCGAAACCTGCGAGAAGTGCATCAAATGCCTTCTGATCACTTGCAAAAGCCTTTGCTTCTTTGCCTACTCTTATAATTTCAACAGAGTTGAGGAGGTCATCACCTTCAATTTTATCAACTACCTCCTGGCCGGAAACGACATGTCCGAATACGGTATGTTTACCGTCCAGCCATGGGGTGGGGACATGAGTTATAAAGAACTGGCTGCCATTTGTACCCGGTCCGGAATTTGCCATGGAGAGGACACCAGATCTGGAATGTTTGAGTTCCGGGTCAAATTCATCCGGGAAGGTATAACCGGGACCACCGGTACCTGTACCGAGCGGACAACCACCCTGAACCATAAAGTCGGGAATGACTCTGTGAAATTTCAAACCATCGTAAAACTTTTGACCTTTTGCTCCGCCACCAAGATCTTTGGTTCCTTCTGCAAGTCCGACAAAGTTAGCAACAGTGAGGGGGGTTTTCTTAAATTCAAGGGAGCAGGTGATATCACCCTTGGATGTATCAAATACTACGTAGAGACCATCTTTCAATTTTGATTTTGCCATTCCAGATTCTCCGGATAGAGTTAACATTAATAAAACAAGTCCAAACAGACAGAGTATTCTATGCATCGATTCTCCTTTTGAAAAGGGTTACTTTTTGAAAAGTTATTGTTATTCCATAGCCATTTTTATGGTATGTGCTTCATACTCAATTTTTATAATTTTGGAAATGAGATTACTGTGAATCTAACACCCATGAAATGAATTTCACAACGAAGCATGAAACTTAAATATGTACAAGAGAGTGAGCCATAGCTAGATTCTTTTTAAAGGTAATTAAGCCATTAAATATTTTCAAAAAGGGGAACAGCTATGACCCAGGAACAGAATACAACAGCCATTTCTATTATGCACCCGGTATGTTCGGTTTGGACGTACATAAGATGAAAATTTAAGTCTGTCTGATTGCGATTGATAGTGACGGCAATAAACAGTCAGAAATTGTAGAAATTTAAGGATTATAAGGAGGCTTAAAGATGCCAAACGTACTGAATAAGCAAGAAATCGAAACCCTGTTTCAATCAGCCCAAGATGTACTGTCGACCGTGGGGGTAGAATTTGAGACGGAGAGCGCCCTGAATCTTTTTCAAGGTCATGGGGCAAAAATAGAGGACAACCGAGTTTTTATCTCCAGCGAACTTCTGGGAGAAGCGTTGAAGTTGATGCCCGAGTACAAATACGAAGTCAGCAATACAAAGCGACTGGCTGGAGTCACACCTTTTTCTAATGCTCCCATGGTTCTAGATGAAGAGACGGGACAGATGCACCAGGGTACGGTTGAAGATGTCATCAAAATGTATCAACTGGGGGAGACCAGTGATATTTACGAAGCAGCAAATCCTGGGGTTGCCGATCCTGCAGGCAATGACTGTGAAGATCAATATCTTGCTCAGATCGCGATGCTTTTGAAGTACTCAGATAAATATCCGAACCTTGGGCTGCGTGCCACAAAATCAAATACCAAGGACGGCAATGTTTACGCCAGTGCCCAAAAAGCGATACGACTGATTAAAGCAATCAAAGGAGAAAGTGAAGACCCGGTGATGGGACAGGGCATCTGCCCCATGGCACCTCTGGCCTACGACGAGGAAAGCCTGCTTAACCTGCAGGTTCTTGTGGAAGAGGAACAGGACATTACCCTTTTCCCTTGTACACTCTCTTATATGACCGGTCCTGAAAGCCTGATGGGAATTGTTGTCCACGATCTTGCCATCTGCTTGGCCGGGGTCGTTTATGTTCAGCTTCTTAAGCCTGGTACACCTGTTGCTTTCAGCTGTTTCTCCACCATGACTGATATGAAGACAATGCAGCCGGTATATGCAAGTCCGGAATACCTGCATGTACAGATCATGTTTTATGAGGTCTGCCTTCACCATAATTTAAACTGTTGTTTGTGCGGATGCATGGCAGACGGCACCAAGAATGATTACCAGGGTGGTTATGAAAGCTCTCTGACTTCTTTTGCCCCGTATTTCATGACTGAGGTTGATGAAATATGGTGTTATCCCGGCCATATGGCCGCATTTGCCGGGGGCAGTTTCCGGAAAATGATATTTGACGAAGAGATGATGATCAATTGCAACCGCACCCTCCAGGGACTTGA
>LGVF01030829.1_pt1 | contig 12784 bp, 9 predicted proteins | sample 469901 | NCBI WGS metagenome assembly LGVF01 (sample SAMN03893561, study PRJNA290197) | marine sediment metagenome | material: sediment; isolation source: combined push core samples #3730, #5133, and #5579 collected at Hydrate Ridge | place: Pacific Ocean: Hydrate Ridge | reverse complement strand
CTCTATAATCCTTCAACCGGCGAAGCTATTGGAGAGGTACCCCTCTCCTCAGAAAAAACTTCTCTGGCCGCTGTTGAATCATCCCACGCAGCTTATGGCTCATGGAGAAAACTGTCAGTTAGCAAAAGGATGAGGTTTCTTTTCGATATGCGTCAGGCCATGATTGACCAGGAAGAAGAACTTGCCGTTTCCATCGCAGTTGATCAGGCAAAGCATATCAGCGAGGCAAGAGGTGAGATTCGACGAGTTATTGAAATTCTCGAAACTGCCTGTGCCATTCCTACACTGCTTCAGGGTGAAAATCTGGATGGTATTGCAAACAATATTAACGGACGTGTAGTAAAACAGTCCCTCGGTGTCTTTGGCGGTGTTGCTCCTTTTAACTTCCCCGCATTAGTGTTTGGCTGGTTTATTCCTTATGCTATTGGAGTTGGCAATACGTTTATCTATAAGCCTTCCACTCAGTCTCCCCTGTTTATGCAGAAAATGGGTGATATTTTCAACCAAATCGGCCTGCCTAAAGGCGTTATTAATATTGTCCATGGTAATCGTTCTATTCCCGGTACCTGGTATGAACACCCCAAAATGACCGGAGTCTGCCTGGTAGGATCAACTCCCACAGCCAAATCAATGGCCGAGGCATGCGGCAGAGGCGGAAAGCGCAGCATGCTCCTTGGCGGTGCCAAGAATTTTCTGGTTGCCATGGAAGATGTTAACTGGGATGTCTTTGTCGATAATTTTATTCACTCCTGCTACGGATCTGCCGGTCAGCGCTGTCTTGCCGGTTCGATCGTTGCAGCAGTACCTGAAGTTTATGACGAATTGATAGAACGTGTACTTGAGGCCTCCAAAAAGGTGACAGTTGGCGATGCCATGAATCCCGATATATATATGGGACCTGTTATATCAAGTAAAGCAAAAGCCAGCATTGAGAACTACATTGAGATCGGTATTGAACAGGGATCAAAACTGGTACTTGATGGACGAAACCCTGAGCTTCCGGAAAAAAATCAAAACGGCTATTTTGTCGGACCCACTGTTTTCACGGATGTCACTCCATGCAGAAGAATTGCCAAAGAGGAAATATTTGGCCCTGTGGTCTCCATAATGAAAATCAAGGATCTTGATGATGTTCTGCAGTTGATCAGGGAGCAGGATTTTGGCAACGGTGCATGCATTTTTACCCAGAACCAGTATTACACTGAAAAGTTCATTGCTGAAGCTGATGTAGGAATGGTAGGTGTAAACGTAGGTGTATGTGCACCGCATCCTTATCTGCCCTTTGGCGGCATTAAAGATTCCCATCTAGGCACCAATAAAGTGCAGGGAAAAGATGGCATTGATTTCTTTACTCAGAATAAGGTTGCTACTATTCGTGTTGCACCTCCCGCGGGAGTAAGTGACGAGGGCAAGAAAGCTGATGGTGACAACTCGGTAAGAAGTTGTGTTGCCCAGTAGCAGATAAAACCATGCAGAAACTCCGCTGTCTGTAAAAAGACAGCGGAGTTTGTTATGACAACCTGAGAAAAATTACACCGGACAAAATTACCAGTGTGGCCAGGATGCGGAGCCTGCCGAATTTTTCTCTAAGGAAAATCACACCCAGCAATACCGCCCATAATACACTGGTCTCACGTAGTGCGGCAACTGCACCTATCTTTGTCTGAGACATTACAAAAATAATTATAGCATATGCCGTTGCTGAAAAAATTGCGGCTATCAATAATTTATGCCATTGATTTGGTAATATTGCAGACAGCCTGTTCGGACTCCAAAATGCCGCAACTATAAAGATCGATATTCAATCTGCAACGCATTGGTAGCCGGCAAATGTCACTGCATTTATGGTGGTCCGCCCACCGAGACCATCTGCAACCGTATAGCAGGCTATACATATACCGGTAGCTATCGCCCATAAAACGCTTCTGGATAGGTCAATTCTGCGTCCATTCCAACTCAATAATAGAACACCGCCAATAATAAGAAAAAGGCTGAACAGTTCGGAGATGCTTAGCCATTCTCCTGCTAAGGGAATAGCAATAATTGTTGCCAGCAGAGGAGCAGATCCCCGGGCAATCGGGTAGACTTGGGCAAAATCACCATAATCGTAAGCTTTTGCTATGCAATTTTGTAGAGTAGATGGAATAGTGACGTTATGATTAACAGCGGCACCACTTCTTTATCAAGAGGTGGCAGGTACACTAATATCGGCAGCCAGCATATGCCCGCAAAAAGGGACATCCAGGCAAGACAGGCAAGTCTTTCTCCCTGTAGTTTTATCAGTACGTTCCACGACGCATGTAACAATGCCGCCAGGGAGTACCAGCAGAGTATAATTCGAAAACAAATTTTATCGTCCATTTAAGTGTCTTAGAATTTTCTCACAATAAATCAGACTTGAGTATAGCCCATATCAAACAAGTGTGGCACTGTTATTTTACTATTATTACAAATAGTTGCGAAGATAAAAACAATGCGTAGATCTCTCTGTAAATATCTTATATCCAATGCTGCTGTTAAGCCCCATCTATAGTCCAGTGCAAGTTTGGGTAATCCCGACCAATGAAGAACTGGCAATTGGTCGTGACGTAAAATTGTTATTGGAAAAGGAAGAGTATTATGAAGACAATTCGGGAACTGGATGTTCTGGCCCGTGAACGAAGCCTGGGATAGTTAGCTCCCGGGGTTGTCCATCAACATTGCGCTGAAAGATTTGACAGTTCACTTACCTTGTTGGTAATCAGCTTTCCAGATAGTTTTTAAGCTTTACCAGTCCTTCTTTAATTGAATCCAGATTAATCCCTGAGTAGGCAAGGCGCACATACTGTTTTGTTTCGCCAGGCAGAGGGGGTCCGAAGTGTGCTCTGGCACACATTGAAACTCCTGTGTTTTCTAGAACAGCCGCCAGAAAATCCTGGTAATTATCGAAGCCCTTGTTTGTCATGGCCGCTGTGACCTCGGGATACAAATAGAAAGTTGCATTCGGGCGATAGCAGAACACTCCTTCAATATCGTTAAGCAGGTCGACACAGAGGTCGCGGCGTTCCCTTAAAACTTTGAGGATATTGAGCACTTCTCCCTGGTGGCCAGTCAGGGCTTCCAATGCAGCATATTGAACGAAATGATTTGTACAGGATTCATCATTTACATTGAGTTTACCAATCACACCAATGATTTTTTTCGGCCCCAGGGCGGCCCCGATACGCCACCCGGTCATTGCAAAACGTTTGGAGAAGGTATATAAAATCACACTTCGCTCCGCCATGCCAGGCTCAGAAATCAGTGAGGCGGATTCACCGTCATAGCGAATATCATAGTACGCTTCGTCCAGCAGCACGGTGAGATCATATTTTGCTGCCAGTTCTGCAATTCGGCGCCGGTCTTCCGGGCTGCATTCTGCACTGGTCGGGTTGTGCAGATCGTTTACGATCAGCAGTTTTGTCCGCTCAGTAATAGATGCCTCGATTCCCTCAATATCGAAAGTAAAGTTTCTATCTCCCGGAACGGTTCCGTACGGAACTGCTATACCGCCATGAAATTCTATTTGGGATTCATAAATCGGGAAACCAGGATTAGGGTAGAGCACTTCGTCTCCCGGATTCATAAGAGTAAGGAGAAACTTTGCAATAACCGGCTTGCCTCCAGGCTGAACAGCTACGTTATCGACTGTATAGCCAGTGCCTCGGGTACGGTTAAAATCATCCGCAAGGGCTTCACGCAGATGAGGAATCCCTGCATTAGCTGTATAGCCAGTTTTACCATCCTGCAGCGCCCGATATGCCGCTTCAATAATATTGTGAGGAGTCTTCAGGTTAAGATCTCCAAGGTGGAAAGGGTAGACCTTGTTACCTGCTGCAGCGTGTGCTGCTGCTTGAGCAGCTACAACGAATGCTGTCTCTATTCCAAGTTTTTCGACCCTGTCTGCTAATGTAATAGGAATGGTCATTTGGGCTCTCACGATTTGATATTCAACCAGGTGAATATTGTTTCAACTGTTGGCTTAGAATTGATAACACCTTCTCTATGTTCTTAATCAGGAAATTATAAAGGCATTGGACAACACTTGCGATACAAGTGTTGCCCACTGTTAGGTACTGTTATTTACTGTTGGGAAAGGAAAATAGGGTGCCTTCGCGTAAAGTTGCAGATGGCCAACGCTGGGTGATCGTCTTGCGTCTGGTGTAGAAACGCACCCCATCCGGGCCATAAATTGAAAGATCGCCAAATCGAGATCGCTTCCAGCCACCAAAGCTGTGATAGGCGACAGGCACTGGCAGGGGTATGTTTACACCAACCATGCCGACTTTAATGTTGTCGGTAAAATATCGGGCTGACTCCCCGTCCCGGGTGAAGATACAGGTGCCGTTGCCGTATTCGTGGGCATCGATCAGGTCCATTGCCTCCTGCTGGGTTTCAACCCTTACGACAGAGAGAACAGGGCCGAAGATTTCATCCTGGTATATTTTCATGCCGGGCTTCACGTTATCAAAAAGGCATCCGCCGAGGAAGTAGCCATTCTCATAATCATCTACGACAAAGTTACGGCCATCCACTACCAGGTCAGCACCTTCTGTGACCCCAAGATCCACATAGCCCTTGACCTTGTTAAAATGTTGCTTGGTAACAAGCGGTCCCATGTCGTTATTATTGTCCATTCCCGGACCGACTTTCATCACGTCCAATTCGGCTTTCAGTTTTGCAACCACAGCATCTCCCACCTCATCACCGACGGCCACAACAACAGGAATAGCCATGCAACGTTCACCACAGGAGCCATAAGCTGCACCCATCAGGGCGCTGACAGCGTTATCTAAATCCGCATCCGGCATTACGACAGCATGGTTCTTCGCGCCGCCAAGGGCCTGTACCCGCTTGCCGTTGGCGGTACCGGTGGAGTAAATATATTCGGCGATCGGAGTCGAACCGACAAAACTGATCGCCTCGACACGGGGATCGTGCAACAGGGTATCAACCGCCTCCTTATCACCGTTGACTACGTTCAGAACACCTGGAGGTAAACCGGCTTCCAAGGCTAGCTCTGCCATGTACATAGATGTAGATGGAGTACGTTCCGAAGGTTTAAGCACAAAAGTATTACCTGCAACAACAGCCAGCGGCCACATCCAAAAAGGGACCATGGCTGGGAAATTAAACGGGGTAATCCCTGCGGTAACTCCAAGTGGCTGGAATTCACTCCAGGAATCAACCGAAGTTCCAACATTTTTGGAATGCTCTCCTTTCAACAATGCAGGTGCCCCGCAGGCAAACTCAACATTCTCAATTGCTCTTCCCAGTTCACCCATAGAATCGTGAAGAACCTTGCCGTGCTCATCGGTGACCATTTTGGCAATTTTATCAGCATTTTGCTCCAAGAGATTTTTCAGCCGAAACATGACCTGTGCACGCTTTGGCGGTGAGGTGTCGCGCCAGACTGGAAACGCTGCTTCAGCTGCACTGATTGCTTTTTCAACTGTAGCCTTGGTGGCTAAGGCCACTTGTTTGGTGATTTCACCGGTTGCCGGATTGAAAACATCCTGGTGCCGATCTCCGATGCCGGATTGATTTTGACCATTGATTAAATGCTCAACTATCTTTGTCATATTTTCCTCAACTATGCTTTAAAATGGCACACGAATATCTATGGGCCGAACTGTTTAATATTTAGAGACAAGAAAAAATATACTTCAAGTTATTTGTTTAAAATGTAAGCACAACCTATCAATGTTTAACATATTACACAAGGGAAAAATATAAATTACTTAATGAGCTGTTTTTGCGCATATGTATTAGTTCAAAGCAAGAGTCTTCACAAAAAATATTGATCATTCCGAGGTAGTTCAATGCAGATTTTCAGCAAATATTTCCTCGTAATTGTACTAGTTGTGATTAAGAAAACACTGCTGGATATCATGCCGTACATGCTCATAACATGTTTTAACTATTTGTTATTAAATGTAATAAAAATGATAAATCCAGACTCTTTGCCCGGGTTGAGATGGTTCCAAGAAGGAAATATGCTAGAGCGGATTGTTTTTTAAACATATGTTGCTTCTTAGAGATAATTGTATCTTTTACGGTGTACGCACAACTCTTTGTTTATAGAGATTAATTTAAATTGATCCGGTTAATTATTTTTTAAAAACCATAAATATGTTTTTTAGTGTTTAAAATATAGTATTGTGGGGTTGGTCACTTTTGCGTATACTTACATAGAGTGTTATTATATATTGAACAGGCATAGCGCAGCCACGTACAAAATTAATCGTAGGGTGTGATCGGTTTCCACAACCGGAATTGTTTGCAAGAAAATTTTATTAGGGGAAGAACAGATGGAGTTTAATGCAGGAAAACGATTGCGCACCATTCGAGAATTATACGATCTATCTCAGCGAGCGCTTGCCAGAAAGGCAGGAGTAACCAACGGGATGATTTCGATGATCGAACAGAATCGCAACAGTCCCTCTTTGGCAACAATGAAAAAAATTCTCGATGCAATCCCTATTACATTCGCGGACTTTTTCTCTACCGACCTCAGCGGCCAAGAAAAAATAGTCTTCAAGGCAGATGAGCTGGTAGAAATTGGCAGCGCAGGATTCTCATTCAAACAGGTTGGAAAAGATCTCAAGGACAAGGCAATGCAGATCCTCCACGAGAGAATCGAACCGGGAGCAGACAGTGGCAAAGATATGCTGCGCCACGAGTCAGAAGAGGGCGGCGTAGTGACCCAGGGCCTGCTTGAACTGACCGTGGGAGGAGAAACCTACATCCTCGGCCCTGGCGACGCCTATTATTTCGACAGCCGAATCCCGCACCGATTCCGCAATGTCGGGGAAGAAGAAGTAGAAATGGTTAGTGCCTGTTCACCGCCAACACTTTAGGAGCGAAATAGTGTCTTGCCGTTTTCCCTAGTGTGATCGGCGCTGTGAAAGTTCATCAATATTAACAGTTGAGTTCACTTGAATTTTTGAAGCAGAAAAATATCAGGTGCAATGATTCGTGTGTGTTTTTTCAATTATCTGCTAATGAGTTTTCTTAAGTAAAAACGGTCATCATTATAATCTGAGACAATAATTTTGTTTTCTTTTATCATTTTTTCAATAATTGAAAAATTGCTGTTTGCTTTTTTCAGATATTCTTTAACACCATCCTCTCGCATTGGATGAACGGAGGTGATACTTAAAATATCCTCTTCTATATTACCAGTGTATGCGAACTCGTTTCCTTCATACCCTATCAGATATTCAGCCGTCAAAGATTGATCTCTGAAAATCTGATAGGCTCTGTTTATTTTTTGTTCTTCGGGAGCTTCAACCCATTTTTCTGCAGGTGGTCTTATTGGAATACTGAGATAAGCTACTGAAGGTTTAATCTCCCTGATAAATTCAGCCACTTTTCTTATATTTTCAATATCATCATTGAGGTTTCTAACCAGCATTGTTTCTGTTACAAACTGTCCGTTATATTCTCTCGAAAATGTTTTGATTCCGTCTAACATTGAATCAAAAACAATTTTTTTATGAGGTCTGTCAATTTTTCTCCAGATTGTCTCATCCAGGGTATCAATTTTAACAGAGACCCAGTCAGCTTTACATATATCTTCTCTAACATCAGGTCGTTGCAGTAATGTTGAATTAGTAATTACTGCAACCTTGAAGCCTAATGGTTTTAATAGCTCAATTAATTCTCCTAAATTTTTATCTAGTGTAGGCTCGCCATCAGGTACAATAGCCAGGTAGTCAATGGCTTCATTATTTGTTTTGGCGTTCGTTATCTTTTCTTTTGCCTCTAGTAACAGATCATTTGGATCGTAATACTCTTGTCTGTCGGCTACCATTTTAAAAGATCTGCCCAGCTGACAATACACACAGGAATAAGTACATATTTTGGGTGGGATATTATTTATTCCAACACTTTTTCCCAAGCGTCTTGATGGGACAGGTCCAAACACTCTTATTTTACCCATTCTGTTTTACCTCTCTTTGTTTTGTTATGTCGAATGCGTGCATTTGTAATTTTTTATTTTCGCAGGGCGAGAGTCGTATTTGCGAAAAAGATCAGCAGAGCACCGCACCATCCACTGAGAGCCAGGGGCGGATCGGCCACCAGTATGGGTCCAAGAAGAGCTGCTAGCAGGATTCGGCTCGATGAAATGATGGAACCTTCCACTGCGGTGACATAGAGAAAACCAAAGGTCAGCAGATACTGACCAAGTACCCCGACTGCCGAACAGCTAAAAAGAAAAAAGAATTCTTCACTGTTCGGCATGAAGATGGACTGGTGGAACAGGAGCAGTATCCCAAGTGCGCCGAAGCCGAACATAAAGAGGAGGATAGTCTGGGAATCGTGATGCCTTCTGCTTATGTTAAGGTATATCATCGCCGCCGCCGCAGTGATCCCGGAACTGAGACCCCAGAGATTGTTTGCTGCTACTGCAATGTCCCCCGGGGAAAGGATAAGCCAGATACCGGCAAAGGCCGCCGCGACGATAACAAGAGCGAGGAGGTCGCGTTGCTCACGCAGGAAGAACCAGGAAAAAAGCGCTACAAAAAGAGGGTAGGTCATATTCAGGATATTTGCCTCGGCCACGGATCCTGTCTCGATTGCCTTATAGAAGCAGAATACAGCTACAGTGTTGGCCATTGTTCGACCAATAAGGTAATGGTATTTTCTAGGTTTAAAGCGCTGTCTTCTGATAAGCATCGTTGTACATACCACCAGAAAGCCTAACAAGAACCGGCCAAAGACAAAGTATGAGGTTTCGATATCCACCCTTGGCTCCGCCCAACGAATAATAACAGTGGCCAGGTAGAAACAGAAGGTGGAACAAAACACGGCAAACCAGCCTGCCGCCTGGCGGGATATGAGTGAGGTTTGAGGAGAAAGTGAGGTCATTCTATTTCACTGCAACTTGAGTTGTTTCATCATTTTCCTGGCAGGAAGCTTTTTGATAACGTTGCGCAGATGATCGTAGAACTGTTTGGACTCAAAATCTACAAGAATATCAGAAGATGTAAGATATCTTGCCATGGACAGTCCTTTCAGGGATCTGCACCGGCTGAGTGCAACATAGGTCTGGCCGGTTTCAAATGCACCTTCACCAAGATCAAGGTGTACCCGCTCTATGGTTTTACCCTGGCTTTTATGGATGGTAATGGCCCATGCCGGAACCAGAGGGAACTGGGTATATGAGCCAATCTCAGAACGTTGAATTTTGCCTTTACGCGGGTTCCAGCCGTAGTGGTATTCGGTCCATTTTGCTTTCCCTACGTCTACAATTGTATTTGAACCTGCAAGGCTGACAAATATTTTCCTGTCAAGCATTCTTTGAACAGTACCAACGGTTCCGCTGATCCATCGTTTTGAGGAGTCATTTCTGGTGAACATCACCTGGGCGCCGATTTTAAGTGTCAATTCGATTGGAGATGGAAGCTGGCTACTTTTAAACCTGCCTGTGGATTCAGCTTTGTATGTTCTTGCTTGAGAGTTTATTTTGGCCAGTTGTCGAATATTTCGGGTATCCACCTCTTTGTTTCTTGGAGAGAGCCATACAGCATCGTTTCCAGGTGTTCTGGTTACTGTGCATTCAGAGTTCAGTTTTGTAAGAGACTGAGATAGATCGACACCTTCTCTAAGCCTGCTCAACAGGTTGACAAAATGCTGATCTGACTGGCGATAGGTTTTTGTGAATTCAACAGCGTAATAGGTTGTTTCTTTAAGGCATTTCGCATTATAGAATTTTGCAGAGCCATAGACCCGTTCAAAAAGTGTGCGGGAGGAATCCTTTACGACCGGTGGCAACTGAAACATATCACCCACCATGATTACAGGGATACCGCCAAAGGGTTTGTCGATCCCCCTGTTTAAACGGAGAAAGCCGCTTACACCGTCCAGAAGGTTGGCGGTGACCATTGAGATCTCATCTATGATCAGCAACTTGGCCTCCTGGATGTCTTTGCGCTTCGGGGCTAACTGGATATCCTTTTTAACGATCCAGCCGGGAGGGAGCTGGCAGAGGGAGTGCAGAGTTTTGCCGCCTATATTTATTGCTGATAGAGCTGTCGGGGCACCCAGGAGTACCGATCCTTTGAATTCATTCATCACCCATCTGACAAAGGTGCTTTTCCCCGTGCCTGCCCCGCCGGTGACAAAGATGAGAGGGAACTGATGCTCCGCCAGCGCCTTTATAAGCCTGAATTCCGGCAGTACATCAATAGATGAGATGTCGAACTCAGATTTGTTGTCGGGAGTCATGTGGGCTACAATGTCGTTGCTGTATGTAAACTCCTTTGGTGCCGGATCCCCTTTTCCATCTGTCTGTCCGGTCATTTTGCTGAACACAAAACCGGCGGCTGTGGCCAGGGCTAGCAGGGTGAGTAGTTCCATTGTAATTTTGTCTTTTTCTATCCCGACAAGTCGGATAGTTTTTTAGTTACACTGGATAAGTGCCTTGAAGCTGTAATCACTAGTTGCATTTAATAGCACTCGAGATTTTCTTGTTATTTATCACAGCTTTTATGGAGTAAGGCACTAAATGCGCTGCAACCAGGATTGCCGTGGTCACAAAATAATCAAGAAATTCTCAGCATCTCTTTTGTCTCTTCAACGATCAGGTAGAGCGAAGGCACCAGAGCGAGGGTGATGATTGTCGCAAAGACGATGCCAAAACCAAGTGAAATTGCCATGGGGATGAGAAATCTTGCCTGTCGTGAGGTCTCCAGCATCATTGGAGCAAGGCCGCCAAAGGTGGTAAGGGTTGTAAGGAGAACAGGACGAAAACGGCGCAGGGCGGCAAGTCTGATTGCATCAAAAGGCAGTGCGCCCTTTATTCTCTGCTTGTTTGCATAATCGATCAGGACCAGGGAATCATTAATGACAATACCCGACAGGGCGACTACACCCATCATACTCATGAGGCTGAGGTTATAGCCCATTAAAAGGTGTCCAAGTACAGCGCCTATCATGCCGAAGGGAATAGCCATCATGACTACAATCGGCTGTATATAGCTGCGAAAGGGTATGGCAAGCAGAAAATAGATAGATCCCAGGGTGAAGATAAAACCCTGTCCCAGCTGTTTGAGACTGTCCTTCCGGTCGGCCTGGCGTCCTTTATAGCCATAGTTTAACCCCGGAAAAGTTTTTGCCAGATCGGGGAGAATAGTACTATTCAGAGCTGCAAGTATTTTGGATGATTGACCTATGGGGTCAACGTTGGCAGAAATCATTACCGTCCGGTAACCATCACGCCTGCTGATGCTGGTGTATGCACGTCCCTGTTTGACTGTGGCAATTTCACTTAAGGGGACAAAAGTTGATGCGGGGGTGCTGATCAGTAAAGATTCTATATCATATTCACTCATCCTCTGGATTTGGGGCAATCTGACCCTGACCGTCACTTCGTCGCTGCCACGCTGCTGACGCAAGGCAATGATACCCTGGAAACTATTGCGTACCTGTCTGCCGACTTCTGTGGTGTTGAGGCCGAGGCTTGCTCCAAGCTCATTTACTTTGAAGTCAAACTGGATCTTGCCCTGAGCATAGCCTTCATCAACGTCTTTGATGGCAGGGAATCGCAGAAGTTGTTCAGCGAGAACTGTACTGGCTCTGTCCAGCACATCTATATTGCGATGGCTGAGTTCAACAGAGATTGCTGCGCCACTTCCAGGGCCTCCTCTGTCGGATTCATAGCGGACCGATTTGATGTCGGCAATGGAGCTAACTTCTTTCCGCCATAGTTTGGTGACCGCCCGGGTGCTTAAAGGGCGTATATCGGGGGAAGTAAGATATGCATTAATTTCAATACTGTTTTCTTCGACAAGAGAGGATATTCCTTCCAAGAGTTGTTTGTCTCCATGACCCTTAGCCACCTTTTCAATACCGTCCAAAAGTTGATCGTGGACGCGATTGATTTCTGAAATGGGACTGCCATAGGGGAGGGTTGCGGTGACAACTGCCCGGTCTGATTCTACCCGGGGCATTAGAATCAAACTGATACGACCACTTTTAACATAACCGATTGTTATTAAAAATAGTGCCGCAAGAACAGAGACGGTAAAAAATTTATAACGTAGAATCCAATTAAGTACAGGGCCGTAACCTCGATTAATGAATTTTATAGTAAGGCGTCCAAAGCTTTGCTGCCAACCGTGTAATAGACGACTGACCGGATTACGTTTGTTCGGTTTGCTATGGGCCAGATGGGAGGGGAGAATCAGAAGCGCTTCAACTAATGAGAGAAGAAATACGGTGATGACAACCAGGGGGATGACGCGCCAGACTTTTCCCATGATGCCGGGAACAAAAGCGAGGGGAAGAAAGGCCGCTATATTGGTAAGGATACTGAAAGTGATAGGGACGGCTACATCCCGACTACCCTGGATGGCTGCATCGATAAAGGACATACCCCGTTGCTGGTATTCGTAGATATTCTCTCCGGCGATTATCGCATCGTCTACAACAATGCCAAGGGCAATAATAAAGGCGAACATGGAGATCATATTTATGGAAACATCAATAAATGGCAAAAAGAGCAGGCTGCCCAGAAAGGAGATGGGAATTCCCATAGTCACCCAGAAGGCCAGTTTTAATTCGAGAAAAAAACCAAGCAGGATAAGGACCAGCACCAGGCCGAGAAGCCCGTTCTTCAGTAAAAGCTCCAGTCGTTGTTTGTAAATTTTGGAGCGATCACTGGAGAAGGCCCAGCCAATAGCAGGAGGCAGGTCGGTTTGGATTTCTTCCATGGCTGCATGGGCAGCTTCGGAGACGGAAATCGGTGTCTGGTCGCCGA